>Ga0209367_1007761_pt1 | contig 14747 bp, 9 predicted proteins | sample WorMetLIZISLAND2_FD_187412 | JGI IMG/M metagenome (GOLD analysis project Ga0209367, IMG submission 187412) | Marine gutless worms symbiont microbial communities from Max Planck institute for Marine Microbiology, Germany - Olavius geniculatus... ... | reverse complement strand
ACTTCAAAGTGATCCAGAATCCAGGATTCCTGCCGGATCACCCCCAAAATTGAATCACTTGTAGTTTATACCATGCCCGACATTCCCTCAAAATTTCAGAAAAATCTGTCCACAACTTTTTGAGTTATCTTGCTAACAGACAAACAAACAAACAAACAAACAAACAGACAAACAAAAACCGGCAAAAACATAACCTCCTTCGCAGAGGTAATAAAAATATGATGTCCTACTGTCAGTAACTAACCATCACCCTCAACTTATGCTTAATTTGCAGTCAGATGCACAGCATATACAGCATAAATGTAGCCATCGCAGTCCTCTGTGTACCACAGAATTTAAAGCCATGCCATGAAATGTGCCCTGCCCATTTCCACAAAATTTCACAACATTTGCTGTTTGCCAGTAAATACTTTCGCCAATTTACTAAATCTAGATTTGTGAAGCTTTCTGCAAAAATGCCAATCTTCTTCAATTGACTAACTACTTGAGCAATCAGCAAAGCTCCATTGGAACACAGAAAAAACTCTGAGTGATCACGCATAATGTTGCATAACCTTTTCAAAGTAAAGGATAACTGAATGAAACTTTGTAGTCTAGCATAAATATGAACATGAAATATGTGGGTAAAATATGACTGACATTAAAATTTTCAGTTTTTGCTAAATAAATTCCAGCAATGTCAGAAGGGGTAAAGTTTTCAGTTTAACACCATATATGTATAGGGTGGTCCAAAAAATGGCACAAAGTTTATGGCACCATAATTTTGCAACCGTACATCACAGAGTCATGCGGTTTTCAGCAAAATGTTCTGAAGAAATTCTTTACATGACTAAGGTCAGTGTTTAAATACAACAACTAAATATTCTTTGTTTTGCCGCTGGCAAGTAATCCATTGAAAAACAGAATTACCTTTAATGTACCTTGGTCCATAAAAACTTGCCACTATTATTTTTTCAATAGCTCCGTGAAACATTGGCCGATTTCAATAATTTTTTGGCATGCAACATTAAGAAAAAACTTGACGCAAAACTCTGTAGTTTTGGCCACCTCACCTTAACATTGTCGCTACACTACCGTGTGAAATGCAGAAGTTGCTGTTTGGCCATTGACAACAATGAATTCCTATCAGGTAGCATATGCGTCAGCTCAGAAATTATAAACTAAATAGCGACAAACGCAATTAGCAATTATTATCACTTAAAAAATCACACGTGTCACATCACATCATCATCATTTCAGCATGTGCTCAAAATGTCTTTCTGCAGCACAAACACAAGCGGTAGACGTTGACTCAAGCAGCCCACTCGCTGTTGATGTATCATTTCAGTTTGTCGACTTAAAATTTTTAAATAAAGACAAAGCAACAGATTTTTAATGATTTTGTGGTCTCAGTAATTTTCTGAGCTAATGCATGCACTGCCAAGTATGAATTCATTGTTGTCAATGGTCAAAATATGACTTCTGCATTTCACAAGGTAGTGTAGCGACAACCTTAGGGCGAGGTGGCCAAAACTGCAGACATTTACGTCAAGTTTCTTTTCAATATTGCACGCCAAAAATTATTAAAATGGCCAAGGTTTCATGGAGCTATTGAAAAAATAAAAGTGGCACGTTTTTATGAACCGCGGTGTCAAGGGTAACAGTGTTTTTGCATAGTTCAACTGCCAGCGGCAATAACAAAGAATATTTAACAGCTGTATTCAAATACTGACTTTAGTCATGTAAAAAAATTTCCTTAAGAACATTTTGCTGAAAACCACATGACTCTATGACGTACGGTTGCAAAATTATGGTGTCATTAACTTTGTGCCGTTTTTTTGGACCACCCTGCATATGCATATGCATGAGCTAACATACTTACATGTGCATGTCTGTCTCGTGATGAAGGTCTCTTCTCTATAAGTCGCTCAACATTAGCAACAACTTGACCTCGAGCTAGCTGGGGACTTGCTGGACGACGTCTTTGTGCATCTTGCTTTATGTTTTCAAGATTTGTCAGAGCAGCCTTCAAATAGGTACAATCAAACAATTCAACTCATAATATGCACAAACCAAAGACCTCTTTGAATAAGGACTAACTGCGGCCATGCTTGGATCCACGAACTTGCATCCATCGGTATTTCTAGTATTTTTGCTATAACTCTGTCAAATGTGGTTGTTGTTGTTGTAGCCCACAGCTCCCCTCTTTCGTCAGACTTTGTCATCAAGCTTGAGAAAATCAGCCACCACATCTGGATCGTCCCACAGATCTTGAGTTGTCAGTTGCGTCAGGCAGACAAGACACTGGAACAAATGTTCAACGGGTGTGGTGCCACTCTACAGTCCGGGCAAACATTCTGTCATGCCTGCAGCGATGCGATCCTTGTAAGAGTTGAGAAGCCGGCAGTAACCCGAACATAACTGAGCAAGAATAGTGCGGACAGATCTAGTAAGGTAGCATTCGAATGATGATAATTGAGGTGGAGTAGTTCCAAGGACTCAGTTAGGTACAAAGTTTGACTGTGCATCTACAACAGCTTGGCTGTGAAGATTGCGTAAAGCAGAACGGTATTGCTCAACTTCAGAGATGCCATCATCACAGAGTGGTACAACGCCCCTGTCAAATTTATTAAGCGTGCCCTTCATATTTCTAGCTGGGGCTGGCTGGCGACCAAATAATGACCGGGATGGTGTGGCTGAAAGCAAGATAACCAATATTGTTTAGCCAGTAATTCAGAATGTGATTTGACTGGAAGCATCTTAGTTTCCTGGTGAAAGTGGTCTGAATGTGCCATCTTGTGACAACCTGTTGCGATTTGCAAAGCCTCATTTTGAGCAGTCTGAAAACACTTCCATGAAGACTCGTTAATTACTGGTGCCCATACAGGTGCAGCACAGTTGATCACAGATCTGCCAATAGCTTGATATGTGAGAATAATGGTCTCCTTCTGTTGTTCCCATGTTGTGCCTGTTAATGCTTTAAGGATGTTGTTTCAAGCTCTAACCTTGACCGCCTGATTCAGACAGAGAGCGGCAAAAGTGTACATCATGTGCACCAAGGATTCTCAGTTGTTTCTCAAAAGGAACAATAGTATCATTAATCAAAATCTGTGGATGTTCTTGTTCTCATGATGTGGTCCATTTGTTATAAAATTTTGTACACATAGTGTCACAGACAACATGAACAAATGTTGCAAAATTGGCTACTGCATGATTTCTGCACTATGTGTACAAAATGTCCATGTCCACACTCACCTCTATTTTATGCTAACATGAAAACCAGTTAACTATGTACTTAAAATAGCGGAACTAAAAAGTAGCTTATGCAATAGTATAATACTGTAACAAATAAAGGGGCAAGTCATTAGAATACGATGCCCTCGAAATAGACATCAGTTGAGCTGTCACAATGAGTTCACAAAGTTAGTTCAGTGGCAAATCACCTGAAGATCAATGGCACTGACATTTGGCAGTGAGCGTCCTTTGTAAACATTGAATGATGCCTGTGCAGGCTGCAGCAAGTTCTGCTGCAGTATTTGCTGTGGAGCAACCGTCTGCTTCTGAGCGTTGTGTTGCTGAACACATAATACAGCAATCACACATATACAAACAGAAAGAATCTAAACAAAGTGTGCCAATGTGACGAACATTCTGCACATGCAGGCTCATCAAGGGGGAGATAGGGAGGGGTAAATTACCCCAAGCCTGCAACATTTAAGGGGGTCCCACCATCACTCAAAAATATAAAGTACACCAAAATGCACCATTTTAAACAAGAAATTTGAGCTAAGGCTCACGAGACGCGTCAAAGCCTATAGCAGTTCCTGTTCACACACTGTCAGTCTATCTCCAGCTGTTTTCACAAAAGACTGGCCAACAACGGTAAAATACTGACTTTTACAGGGGTACCGCTCTTTGATGCCCTCGTGTGCAGGTTTCCTTTAACCTAGAAAATCGAGACTTAGACCGTAGAAATCTACGTTCAATGCTAAAAATTTCAAATTTGGTCTGTCCACTAGTGAGAGGCTCTTTTGTTCTTGTGATACTTGTGTATTGTCCAGTATATATTGTATACACAACTCCCATTCGTCATATTGTTGCTGTACGTTATTATCGTTTCTCCAGGTTTTTCTCAGTGCTTCTAAGTTGTCAGTCCCACTTTTTTACTTTCTGACTGTTGCTTCTTTAACTAGGATCCATCGCTGTTGCTTGGGTACTTCACATTCTTCCTCCTTCACGGCAGACATAATATTCGATACGAAATAACAGAAGTGACGTGCAAGGAAAAATAGAACAAAGTTACCCGAGTAACAGCAGACACTTTTGACACTTCGCGCAATATGGCGTCAAATTCCGCAGTTCCTTCTATTTGTTTTTGCGTCAACAACGCTATTTTATCACTAAATTTACGCGGCCCAGCCATAACTCCCACATCGAATAAACACATAGAATAGCAAACGAGCACCGGTATGCCTGAAAACCGCAGGACACCGCATCACACTCTTGTAAAGACCGCAGGACACCAAAATAAACAAACGTTGTTACTTTTTTAGTTAGTTGAAACACTTTAAAGAAAGAAAAATTAATAATATACATACATGCGCCCTGATTCTTTCTGAGACTTTGGCGCTTTATAAATCGATTACTTACTTACTTAAAAAACGATATAGAGTTTAATTGTAAAGAATCTAAAAATATACATAGTAGCTGGAATGATAGGCCTACGTACAAATAAAACAAACAGAAAATGAATTTGTTACTGTAACAACACACCTAGATCTACATTTCGGTGTCCTGCTGTCTTTACAAAAGTGTCCTGCGGTTTTCAGACAGTTGGGTTATCTGACGCCAAAGACGACGCTGTGTTATTAAATAGTCTTTTTTTCTTTATTAAAGATGACAAAATAAATAAAACAGTCTAAAAACAATTACTATCGGTCTAAATTGTTTATTTTGGAGTCTTGCGGTCTTTACAAGAGTGTCCTGCGGTGTCTTGCGGTTTTCATACGGTGGCCTATATCTGCCATCTCTTTGGAAACTCCACCTTTTTCTAATTCACTCCACGTTTTCCCGAAACTCCACATGTTTCCGAAACTCCACATTTTCCCGAAACTCCATATTTTTCCGAAACATCACATTCTTCCCTCTCTCTCTCTCTCTCGTTTGATTAGAAAATGTTTCAACGTAAAATCTTCACTTTCTTAACTTTAAAAATTTTGTTAACCATATAATTAATTACTTTCTTACATATAACATGCTAAAATGGCCAGAGTTTGAACTTTGAGAAGTTCAAAAATCGCTGCGCAGGGCCGTAATCGTTAGTGTTGCAATGCAGGTTTTCCTGTAGTTATTGGTGTTTAGTCACACCCTTTTTCATGTGCTTTTTCGGATTTTTGTTTCTTATTAGACTATATTTTAATTTGTTGCTTTGCCTATAAAGGCAAGTTTTGTACACAAACTCGACGAAACATTCGTCCTGCATTAGGCTACTGCTACGTTGTAGTCCTGAGGACGGCATACAGGCCAGCATGCCCGTCAAAAACCACAGCGCAACGCGGGAAGCTATTTTCGCGGGGCTCTTAAGCCTGATTCCACCATCACGTAACGCAACGCAACGTACCGCACCGTACCGTACCGTAACGGAACGCAAGCACGAACGAAAAAAGTTATGCAAGCACTAGCACAGTACCGGTACATATATACGCCAAAGTCCTATTATTATTATTATTATTATTAATGACATTTATATGGCGCAAGTTCGAAAAAATGCAGCAAATGCGCCCAGTCAACTGTTACAGGCTGTCAGTAGCTTCTGTCATGAAGGAGGCGTAGTAAGAAGGCGTAGTAAGTGCTCGACCCATTGACACCATGGCAGTGCTATTTTGGGTACTATACCAAGCTCATGGCACCAAAATGTGCGTTTTGACCAAGTCATGGCGACGCGTCCATAGCAACATCGATGTTGCAGCATTACGAAATACTGCAAAATTATACAAGCACACAACGCAACAAAAATATGCAGCAAGCGTCGCAGGCTTGGCGTGCGAATTGGCTTGGCAGATATGGAAAGCCGGAGGTGACTGCTGCCACAAATATAGCCTGTTGCACATACTACGTGCCTTTGGTGCATATATATATATATACTGTGACTAGTGCTGCGTACTTTTCTTCGTTAGCGCCGCAACAGCGTCATAACTTTTCTTCTTCTTTCCATAATGTACAGATCCTCTTGCGAGTAATGTTGTACATGAACTTTCTGTTCAGAGGTGGGGCGTCACAGGAAAGAACAGCAGAAAATGCAAAATTTTTTTCGTTTTGTGACTTTGTCCCACTTGTTAAATTAAATCTGTATTGGTAGGCCCTCTATATCTGCATCTATTTGAAATTTCGTCATTTTACGTTTGCGCGCCATTGCCAGCGTGTGCTGTAGCTTTGCGGGCTACGTAGCTACGGCTTTGCTGTGATTGGTTGATCGCAATGGTTAGGGCTGTACGAAAATCAGGGTGCAAAAGTGAAAAAATCACTGCATACTTTTGGAAAAGTCGCAAAATTCACGGCAAATTCACGGTGCAAAATTCACGGTCATATATAGCGCTAAAAATGTTTCATTGACAAACATTTTTGTTCTCTGCCTAGTCAACAATCAGTCATATATAGTCGTCTCACAAAATGACTAACATTAATCGTTTTTAGTAACTTTCAGGAACAGTTTTAGTAACTACATGCAGCTATTCACACAGCAGTGCTACGGTACAGTAACTGTTGAATCCATAGTCTTCAGTACAAAAATATGAAACAAGATGCCTAGCTTCTAGCATTATGTGTCATCATAAATTAATGATCAACAAGGTCATATTAGGGTCAACTGTCAATTTTTAACAATAGAATTTTATGGATTTTGACACAAAAGTGCAGCCTGTGCAAAAATTCACGGCAAATTACGGCAAACGCTGAAATTCACGGCAAGTGCCAAAATTCACGGCTTCCGTGAATTCGTGATTTTCGTCTAGTCCTAGCAATGGTGCTGCGGCAAAAAATAGTTTCTGTCTCCTGCGGAATGGCGCCGCGACGGCTAGTGGTTGCCCTTGCGGAGGTAACGGAATGGTACGGAACGTGCTTTTTTAAGCATCGTCAATTTGCTTGCGTAAAAATACTTGCGGAACGTTGCATTGCATTGTGTTACGGTGTGGAACATAATGGTAGAAATCAGGCTTTAATCGGGGTTACCACTGGTCCTGAAAATTTTTGAGATTTGACTTTTCATTTTTCAGGAACTAAAAAGTCCTCAAATTGGACACATTGGTGCTGAAAAAGTCATGAAAAAGTCCTGATTTTTGCTAGTGTTGTCTTGAAAACCAAGATAGAAAAAATTCATAAGAGAGCTACCAAACTTGTTATTACCTTACGCAAAATACCATAGAAAGACCGTTTGATTTCTTTAAACTTACATTTTTGCGTGGTGACATGATTGATGTTTTTAAAATTGTGAATGAATTTATGATGGAACAGTCGCACTTACGTTACATTACAATAATACTTAAGTAACTAGAGGTAACAAATTAAAATTGCACAACCAAACATTTACTCAAAATTTCAAAGACCATTTTTTCTTGGCACATATTGTCAATATCTGGAATAGTTTACCTAGAGTTGGTTAGTTGATGTGCAGTCTATTGAGTTATTTAAGGTGCGGCTTCATATATTTTAGGCGCCACAAGAAGTTATGTATGATTGGATCGCCAAATTAGCTGGAATCAAAGACAGATCGCAGTTTATCGAAAAAAAGTGATTAGATTATTAGTATAATTTTTTACATTGTGATACGGATATAGAGGGACTTTGTGCCTGCATCCGTTCATCTACGTTACTGATTACTGATATTGAATTTACTGAATCCGTAATTTTTTCCACTAACATTTGTGCTTAATTACTGTAATTGCTTATGTGTTTCACACAAACTAAGGCAGAGAAATTGCATGATCTTACCTATATTACCAAATCGAACAGTTTGAGACGGGCAGCTAAGGACAAAGATGATAACTGAAATCCGATAGTTATCAGTTGGAGGCAGCTAGCCTTTGACTGAAGGACTGTTAAACTGAAGCACCAATGTTCTATGAGTGACATCTATTTTTAAAAAATCGCCAATTTCTGGCGAATTTTGTAGTGGTCCAGATGGTTTTCGGAATAACTAGATTATGGGTGGACTGTAGAAAAAACATAAGACAACTTGTAGATAAATTGTTTACCGCCGCATTAGTGTATTCTTCCGCTGCGACATTTGTTGCCGCAGCAGATTTCGCCATTGCAAATTGTCTGCAGAGTGTGCCAGTGAAAGTATTTTTAAAATTGGTAATAATTTCTGAAAGTAGCACTTTTTTATGGCGCATGGTGTTGTTTTATCTCACACTGTTTTTAGACTGATGTCCGTGAGTTGATGTTGAAAAAATATCCTGTAGTAGAGTCACAACAACAGCTGCTGGAGATTGTTGGCAACTGTTGAGACATTTCTGTGTTCATATCACAGTTGTATAGGTATGAACAGCTGCTTTGTCTCTGCAAGAAGCAGAACAAAATATAAAAATATAATTTTTTTTGTGTTTCTGTTAAGGGCAAGTCTCTGCTGCATGTTGCCATTAACAATTGTATAAACTGATGTTTTGCACATTTATATTTGCTGTTTTATTACTTAAATTGCCATTTTTGTACAGGTTATTCATTATGGAGATATCTGGCCCCAGATATGTTACTCATCTTACTGTCACAAACTTGACCTTTTGGGGTGGCATGACATTCAACTTTTTGTGGGAGTTTTCTATGGATGGTCAGTGATGGCCATGCATCTATCTTGCATGGTAATGTAGATATCGGGCAATGGATATTTTGGGCTACCTATGCTACTACTATGCAAACCAATTTTTAGCCAGTTTTGTCCAAATTTGCCAAATTTTATTGCCATGGCAACCAGGGTCGGCCGAGGCAGACTTTGACATCATTTATTTGCTGGACCTTGAAAACTCCCAGTTAGATGCAGGGATCTTCGAGATATTTCATACACATGCCGAGTTATAGTCTTTTTGTTTCAAATGTTGTTGCCTTGACAATGGGTTGGTTGGGTTAAAATTTCATTGGCAGTATTTTATGGTCCAAATCTGAAACCCACATAAGCGCAAAGATCTTGCAGATATCTTTAACAGAATTAAGTAGGTAAGTAAGTATCGGTAAGTAAAATGTACATTTATATAGCGCATATCGTTAAATTAACCTTTAATGCCCATTTTATCTCAAATTTCATTGCCATGGCAACCAGAGAAAGTCAGGGTAAAATTTTGTTTGCAGCATTTGATGGCCCAACCCCGAAGATCCCTTTGTGGAGACAAAGATCTGGCAGATATCTCTTACAGAATCTGGGTTATAGCCCATGTTGTTCCAAATTTTGTTGCCATGGCAACCATGGAGGGGATGGGGTAAATATAAATGACACCGTTAGATTGGCCGTCCTCAAAAACCATACCGTAAAACCAAAAATTATGATTCTGTCTTATACACAGCTGGAGTTATGATCGTTTAAAGAATTCTTTAACTTTCCCTACAGGCATCATTGTAATGTTGTTGAATGCTTTGAATAAATACATTAAAGTAATAATTTTATTTTTTAACCCCTAAAAGGCACATCCTTGCACCAAACCACATTGTTTGAGCCATAGCATGCAAAAAACCATCGAGGGGTCTGAGCTGTAGTTGAGTTGAAGAAAAAAGGTATATCGGTATAAATAACATTTTTTGCATATATTTCACCTATTTGCCAAGAAGCCCCCTTCCTGGACGGATTTTCATACAATTTTGCATAGGGGGTCATCTTGCTGACGTAATTAAGTGGGCCAAATTTTATTTTAGTGCAGGTCAGGGGTTTAGATTCTGTGATGGGTCAAATTTTGGGCTTTCCCATAGGAAAGAGAAGTCGCCATTAACACAGGGCTTGAACTACCATTCAGCCTGTTATTTAAATCCTGATTTACAGTTATTTCAATCATTGATTTAAACTGGCATCCAACTTGGGTGTTGGTCATAGTGATCTTGGTAGTGGTAACGGTAGTGTTATTACACTGTGTCTCAAAAAACATCCCAAACATTTTTAATTCTAACTCTAACAAAAAATACCAGATTCTCATAATACTCCTGACACAACTTGCCATTAAATGTTCATTCAGTTTTTCACTTCACTTAATGTCTGCTTCTGTACTACCTGGGGAAAGAAAACCAAGTGAAATATGCATTGAAATATGCAAAAAAAATTTTAAAACAATTCTTAGTTTTATTGACCATAACTTGAAGCATGATTATCGGATTTCAATAATTTGTACAACAAATATTTCTGACACAACTGGCTATTGAATGGCTGTTTAAGTTCCCACTTTACCCGATGTCTTTATTGGCACTACTTGGGGAAATAAGACCAAGCAAGATATGCGTTGAAATGATAAAAAAAACGTCACTAAATTCTGTCTATCTTGATCTGTGGCCCCCAAGAGCCAGTCGATTGCAAGATTTGACTGTTTTGCAGCAGCATGTGTACCACATAACGTTAAGAAATGTTTATGAATTCAAGAAGCGACTGGTGAAGTCTGGATTAGTCTGGAGCATAACATTATCGATACTGCTGTCAATGAATGGAGAAATCCTCTCCATATTTGTGATTGCACAATTGGCCAACATTTCGATCGATTTTATTGTAGGCAGCTGAAAAATGAAACAGTTGGATAAAGTGTCAGCCAATGTGTCAAAAAGGTAAACAAAATGTGTTTTGTGCATTATTTACATTTAGTAATAATATCACTAGGTAAAAATACAATATTTCATTGGTTCTAATTTCTCCAGGTAGTGCCGAAACATACGATGGGTGAGGTGGGAAACTATGGCCAGTTGTCTCAGGAATATTCTTATGAAAATTTAAAATTTGATAATCTTTCTTCACGTTGCAATAGAAAATGTTTTTTGAGACACAGTGTAGTAGTAGTTGTCCTTGCTTGGATGCAGTTTATGCATTATGCACGGTGTTGTTTCAGCTATGTTTTGCCCGTACTGTGGATGTGCTAATGAAGTGGGGAATTGGTGCACTTCATGTGGAGGACAACTCCCACAACTTGCAGTGCAGCATGACAATTTCAGTGATCAAAAGGTTAACTTTCAATATCTGTATTTTTTCTTGTATATGACAAGGATAGTTCGATAAATAAGTTACAAAACATTATGTTTTTTTTGGTCATATGAAAAATATGAAGTATACTTTTGGCATTGAGTTAATTGTGACTGCCAGCCTGATTTTTATTATTATGATGTCATCGTGACATCATTTGCAAACATTAGATAAAGAATTGCTGTCACACGAAGTTATTGTGTTCAGTGTGTTGCATGATGCTGCTGTTGCGTCCAGCTGTACATCTGACTCTGGAGACTGTGCAATATGCCTGGGGTTAGAGGGCTTAGAGGTCTTACAACATTCATCATGCATCCCAGACTTGGCCCCCAATGACTGCCATTTTTAGGCCTAGCTAGTTAGACAAGAAATTTGAGCTAATGCTCATGATATGCGCAAGAGCCTATAGCAGTTTCTGTTTGCAAGTAATCTTGGTCTGTCTCTATCCATTTTGTTGCAGTTCACTCTTTAGCAGCGAAAAAAGTCGCAAAATAATCACTAAAAACCAAACCCAATATTTTTTGAGTTCAAGTTCATTTAAAGTCATCGATGTCGACATTTCTAAGAAGCTCATCGCTAGGGCTTGTTATGATAAGCAGCAGGTCTGTGCATATCTGCAACTATTTTCATGCTAGACAAGCCAAAAAACGGATAAATAAACACTTTTTAGAAGGCTACCCCTCTTTGATCGCTTGTGCAACCCTCCTTTAACATAGAGGGTTCGGACTTGGACTGCCTAAATTTCGTACGCAGTTTGTTTCGGTCTATCTCCAGCCATTTCAGCGCAATTCACTCTTGAAATGCATGTCGCAGCCCGAAATCACGAAAAATTTACTAAAACCCACTATTTTGGAGGTTCAGGGTCATCGATGTTGACATTTCTAAGAAGCTAGATGCCAGTGCTTTTTATGATAAGCAACATGTCTGTGCCTATCTGCAACCATTTTCACGTTAGACGAGCCCATAGCGGTAAAATAACGCTTTTTAAAGGGGTGCCCTTTTTTGCCCCCTCGTTCGAGGTTATTTGTCACAAAATACTAGAGACAGTATTCTACCATATGGTGAAAAGCCAAAATCTCTATATCACTTGGTCTTGGATTGGTACCAGGTCGTGACGGACAGACGGACGGACGGACAGAATTACTGTAGCTAATACACGCTATAGTTATACTAGCTCTCGCACAAAAAAATTGTAGCTGGGCAGAAATTCACATGCTTTTAGTCACACATCAGTGGCTTCTTACACTGACAGCAGCCAGTGGCCCAATAGTGTTTTTTGGCATAATATTGTTATTTGTAGTTTGTATGGAGCATTTGTCAGCTTGTTGACAGATGAGGAATTAACTAACTTGGATTAAATCATTTGGATGATATGTTATGTGTTGCAGGATGTTAAAGTACTGCTCACTCACTCATTCTAATATATTTTCATTTAAGATACAGCATTAATGCATGTAGGAAAAGGAATCCTGTCACATTTTGGGTTAAACGACCAAAGGTGAAAGGTACAGCAGTCCACAACTTTGCATCAAAACTTGCCACCGTGCTATATACAACAGCAGTTTTTCATTTGCTTTATGCATTGGCAGTTTGTCAAGATACGCTGTAGAGGGCCATTTTATGTCAAATCAACCAGTCATTATGATAGCAACTGCTGTCTGAGTTATAGCATAATTTTTTGCTGGTAATTTGTAGAATGCAACAAGTGATGTACCAATGCTCACTTATGAGCAGTGGCTTGGTAAAGCTGAAGCTAAGAGGCAGGCGCACTTTGTTCGGAAGAAGAAGGGACATGGTGCTGGTGCTCTTTCCAATGATGTCAAGGTACATTACACAGTGCTGTGTCGTAAATGCATTTATGTTCATTTGTGAAACTTCTGGAGGTGAAATTTTGTTACTGCACAATGATGTGCATACGAGGTCTTAGTCATGGCCCATATATCGCAGCATAAAGCAGAACAGTAAAGCTATGAACTAAAAATTTGTAAAGAAGGGAATTTGCACTTTGCAACTGGCTGATTTTTGGAAGTGCGCTATTGTTAGGTGGAAAAGGATTACGACTATCCAATGTGTTGGTGCTGTCGCATATATGCTTTAAGTAAGCTGAGTGTTACATCTCTGTACTTAAGTACTGGGCATACATTTTTGTAAATTTGCAGCTTTTAGCTTCTTTGGGAAAACTTCAGAACTGAAATAAAATGCCATTGCGACTTGAGTCTCCTTTGTTATGGCCAAACAAAGTAGCCCTGTGGCGAAAGTCGTTTGTGTTTGGTTTTTACGCGCGAAAGTAGCTACTGCTTTCAGCGCGTCTTAGCCATCGCAATTCTGTCTGTCTGTCTCTCTGTCTGTGCATCTGTCTGTCACACGGGTGGATCAGGCAAAAACGGTCCAAGCTAGGATCACCAAATCTTCACCATCGCGTGCCCGGAAGACTCTAGTTTTAGTAACCGTAAAGCTTTTCCATAAATTCGAAGGGGGTCACCCCAAACGAGGGCCCTAAATGAGAGGGGGGTGGGCAAAATTTGCGAATTTCGGCCAAAAACTCGCTGTATCTCAATAACGGTGCAAGATAAGGCCTAGGTTACTATTAATCACTAATAGGAAATCATATACTGGCTGTCTATTGGCACTGAATTCAACCTCCTTGCTGCTAGCAGGTAACTTCTCACCTGTATAGCTACTGACCTGCAAGGTCCGGGCTGGCTGCGTGCCGTCAGGTGTTAAAATGGGAATTGTTGACCTGCTGATCTTTTGTTGGCTTATACGTTGTTATTACGCTTAGTGTTTAGTATTCCATTATTATGTTTTCATTCACACGCCTTGCTTTTATGCACACTATCTTTGTGTTTATTAAAAGCTGTTAATTTTTATTTGTTGGAATTTGCATTATTTTATGGCCACGTGTGGTGGAGAATCGTCAAATCGCGATGACTGTGGGGAGGAATGTAGGCGTAAGACTATTAGTCCGCCGGACCCGGAGACCCTGAGATGGATGACTAGCCGGAGCACTGTGACATGACCCGCTGGTTGCGATGTTGGCAGTGCTTATCAGGCTGAAACTCCTCCAGAATCTCCTCTGTGTTGAGATGTCAGGGTGACTGAGATGGAGAATTGACGGCAGCGGGACGTCAACGTCACAGCCCCCTAAAGTTTTTTGCTGTTTTCTCACCAACCGTTCTGAATTTCAATTTGAAATTTTACAGATGTATTTTGCTGAATCGTTTTTCATTTAACTGCCAAGTAAAATTTGATTCCATTGAAAAATGACGAAGTTATAGCCTTTACACCATGATTGCCTGTTGATTTTTCAGCATTAAAAATGTTCAAACTAAAAATGCTAATTTTCAAAAACCAGTTACCACGTTACTGCCGATGACGTCACAATGACGTTTTGATAAACAGTAATTTATTTTGCTCATAACTTATCGCTAACTTATCGTTCTTTTAAAGCAATCTCTGAGTGTCCACCGGATTCATCTTCAAGCAGGATAGCGTGCCAGCACACACAGCCCGCAGTGCACAGAACTGACTGCGGGTCAACTGTCCAGATTTCATCACAGGACTAGTGGAC
>Ga0209367_1007760_pt1 | contig 14748 bp, 8 predicted proteins | sample WorMetLIZISLAND2_FD_187412 | JGI IMG/M metagenome (GOLD analysis project Ga0209367, IMG submission 187412) | Marine gutless worms symbiont microbial communities from Max Planck institute for Marine Microbiology, Germany - Olavius geniculatus... ... | reverse complement strand
TTTCACGTATATTCATGTCTCGCATTTTCATTTCCTGCATTTTCATGTCTCACTTTTTCCATTTTCACCCCTTATTTTTGGTGCCGCATTTTCATGTCTCGTATTTTCATTTCTCGCATTTTCAGCGTCCCCCTTTCACCATGATCTATATGATACGATATGCTGTCAGTTACCACTCGGGCATAGCGTAGCCAGCCGCAAAATGGATGACAGAAAACGGATAAGCAAATGCAAGAGATGGAAAGTGAAATGTTTTCTTTAGCTCTTCGGTCCTGCATTTTCCACTTTTGCACTTTGCAGCATTTGTTCCTTTTCGTTTTCCCTCTTTTTCGGACGTGATTTATATGTCACGCAGTCGAATGAAAAAAACTAGCGATGATTGTGCTTGTGCATAATAACTGCGTACAAACAGCTCAGCCTCTGAAACCGGCGAACGAACTGTCCAACTGCCAGTGAAAGACGTGTTTTTGAGTTCCGGCGACAAAAAGTTTTATGCTGATGGCCAGAAGTTGAGAAGCTTCGAGTATACCTTCGAATAGTAAAGTCTACAGTTTTAATTCTTGGTAATAACAATTAGCGGTGGATCTCTCGCTGCACGAGTTTCTGGCCTTGGACGATAACAGCTTGCACGACAATAATAATGTCGCATTAGGCCTACATCAATCGAGACGGTACTGGTTGAGAATGTTTCCATAGTTGTGCAGCTGTCTGTCTGCCACCGTGTTGCTTCCATACTTGAAAACATTAAGCGAACATTACTTGGGTTTACTGTCGGTTCTGACTGACAGACAGACAGACAGATCGACCGTGGTACCCTATATAGGTGTTTTCTATATAGGGTTCCTACTGATCTAAAAATTGTGAACACTGCAAGCAAGCTACGAACTATTTCACAGTGTTCACCGTTTTGGGGCAGTATTGTCTAAATTAAGAATAAAAGTCTTGTTTGTCTATATAGGGTTCCGTGGACAAGACAGACAGTGGACGATGTCGTTGCCGCTGCATGGACGCATGGCGTGGCGACAGACGTGACCCTTTGACCCGGCGCAAAACACATCAGCGACAGCGTCGACGACGACGACTAACCACACTACGTTAGACAGAGACTGGGACAGGGACGGGGAGAGAGAAAGAGAGAGGGAGAAAGAGAGAGACTATTGAGTTGAGATGATGTCGCCGTCACGACAGCGGCGCCGCTGCGTGCACAGGTCAGCGGTAACTCAATGAAACATCGATAGACCGACAACCAGAGCGGCCAGTCAGCACCGTGACCTGTGTGATCCAGACTCTGCACGGCACACCGCAGCACACTTGTCGCTGTAACTCGATGACTCCCTCCGTTCTTCCGGCGTCAACCACGTCACCAAAAATAGGGAGACAGAAGACGTTAAAACGCTGCACATTTTCGACAATATGTAGACAGGGACCACTAAATCTCCGACCAAATAGCTGTAAAGTTTAATTTTTTCTTTAAATGTCTCTAAAACGTATATTTTTTGGCCCTAGAATTTTGTATTTTTCGAAGAAAAATTTTTCGGTAGGCTAAAATTTATAAAGGGGAAATTGTTGCACTGCCCCCCTCCTTATCAGCCAACATGTCACTACGCCACTATCACCAAGTCATTGAGCAACTTCAGTCAAGAGTCGGTAGCCTCTTTAGTTCTAGCTTGTCAGTGAACGACAACACCTGTAAGCACTGAGCAGTGATATTTAAATGAAGGAAATAATAATAATATTTCTAACTTAACTTTAATAATAAGCCATGGAAGTTGGACTTTCTATTTTAATTACGATTTCAATTTACTGAATGCACGGAATTCAATTACAAGTTTTAATTATACTTATCGAAATCACAGTATGGCTTACTTGTGAGTTTCCGCAACACACAACTCTGGCTTACGCTAGCAGACAACAGCTAAACCTAACTATTCCACGTGATACAATCGATCAAAAGAATGTTCGTTGGAAAAACAAAAGTGCATTTTGTCATTTGTGAATAGATCTATAGGTACACATTGTTGCAGTTGATTTTCGACATGATAATAATCGGTAGGCCGATAATATTCGAACTGATCTTACATGGTACTTGCTAGCGTCAAAGGCAGCAAGATCGTCGGCCTAATTTATTACAGCCTCAACACTACTACAACGTAATGCTATTATTTGACATTATCCCGTACGATAATAAGAGGCCTGATTGTATTTGGGTCTCATTCAGATCTCGTGCGTTTCGGTCAGTGAAAAAAAGAAGCAGTGATTAAAGCACAATGCTTAGTTCAACTGTTCACTTGTAGCTGCCACTGTAATTTGATTGCGACCTAGGCCGCGTTGCTATAGCAACAGCAACATCATCAGCGTTGCCATAGTAACCAGTGTTTAGCAGCCCCTTTGCCAATGCATTCCCCTTTCGTAGTTTGTTACGTTCTTTGCTTTTACATTTTTTCTGACCGTACCCTGCAGACCGGAGACGTCCAAATGCATTCTAATAGCTCGATCAACAATAACAGATCTGCCAAGTCTGACATCTGAATGGCCACAACGTTTCCCCATACAGTTTACTTCGACTTAAAGCCTACTCAGCTTGCACTGCTATAGGCCTACTGTTTTCACAATTTTTTGAGTCATGCGTCATAAAGCAAACGATGGTATGGTCTACGCCATCCGAGCGTGGTTCAAGTATGATACCGCAATGTCCGGAGTGGTATAAGCTCCTTCTGCGTGCTGGCTTATGCACTGTAGCAGTGCGGTGTTACATACCTCGCCGCGCGGTATGTATAGTGCGAAGACGGCGCTGTTTAAAGACACACATGAGGCAAGGAAGCCCAGCAGTCGCTAGGGAAGACGCGCTAGAGCCTATACAGTTCCTGTTGCAGTACTAATCTTTAAGGTCATCCAAGGTCATTTTATGCGATTTCCTATTAGCGATTAATAGCAACGTAGGCCTTTTTCGCAAAGTTTAGCCGCATACATTTGATACAGACAAACGGACGACAGACAGAGAGACGACAACGATGCCAAAAACGCCGTACAGCATAGCTGTAGCGCGTCAAACATGTATTTCAAAGATATATTGGTGCCGTTTCAACAATTTGTTGTTGAGTTGTTAGTTAAACAAATGACCACTGGTCAGCTGGTCACTCAGTGAGTCATCGCATGGTCAGTACGAATGGTGGGGCGGAGTAGCATTGGTCCTGCAGCTGCAGATGTGCGCCCAATCTACATGCATTGGAAGTCAACACAGCGCTCGACTGGCTGTCCTGACGTCATTGACCCACCTCACCTCTACCGGCGTACGACCCTTACTCTGCGCACAGCACAGCTGAATGATTCCATGCAACAAGAACTCTCTGCCTTGCGCACCATAGAAGCGTCTGTCCTAGCTAACTTCATTCCAAACCATTCATTCATGTGGATTAAGTAGGAGTTGTTTACAAACAAGAAAACTGAAAGGGAGGAAATAGTCAAAAATTAAATATGAGATAATAAATACTTTTGCATCACGTTTAAGATGTTTAAGCCCGAACGGAAAAAGCAGCTCTAGAATTGCTTCCTGGGTGCAATGCTGGATAGAAGACGTCGTGCAAATTTTACGATCGCCCGCGAACGTTGACGGCGATGCCGTAGAGTGTAATGTAATGTCTATCGCCGACACGCACGGCGAGTGCGTATAGCTGTAGACTCAATGCATACACAGTCGAATGAGTATAGAGCTCAGCAGAGTTATAATGAAAGTATCATTTACTGGGTGTAGTCGGACGACTGTGTTACGGCTGATCTCCATGCTTGACTGAACAGCAGCAGCAGCAGCGCTAGCGGCGGCCGGGAATGAAGATGTAAGATGAGCACAGTTCAGGCTCTCGGGATGAAACGAAGCAATGAAATTCGTTGTTGCACGAATGACGAATTATTTTGTCTGGGAGCAGCGCACGTGAACTAGCTATTTCCGCTCTCCTGCGCACGGTCGGTCATTCCGCGCTGTAACTGTAGGCTCAACTTGTATAGATATTATATTGGCTTCGTTTGCGACGAACTGGCACTTCGACTTGCTCCGAAACGAGACGAGTCGGTACTGAGACTTTTGCGAAGGCAGCCGTGTCGTAAAAAATAACACAAAAAGCCCAGCTGTCGCTAAGATAGTCGCCCGTACTTTCTGGTAACATGCAGTTTGGGGAAAAGGGTCGGGATCCTCATTTTGGGAGAACGAATTTGATGTCCGTAGAGGTTGGCGAACTTACTTTACATTTGGATATGGCGTTGGTCAGTTTTGTAGACTGTCGATAGTTACCATGTCGCTGTCTGCGGTGATTTGGCCGTTAACACTACACCAAGTTGTTTCCGTTAGCGGCGAAAGCAAAGCACCGAAACGTCGCGGCATATATCTATCTATTAGCGATGATACTGCGCATTCATTGCACTGACGACGACGATTGATTCCGGCGATGTATCGGAGCGCATTGAAGCAAGCCCGATCGACTGCTCGCCATTGTTTCACTTTCAGTTTATGACATCGGCCGATCGACGCGCTTGCAATCAAGTACATGTAGGCCTAAACAAGATACCGACTGCGACAAAAACGTATTCCCTCAAGTGATTTTGACATTTTCTTAGCAATCGCCAACAATTTTATCGCGAAATTTAACGCGTTTATTACCTATTCATAATCTCGTAACATCGTCGAAAGGCGTTTCATTATTTATACCCATGACCAAGTTACCAGTATTGGTTTTTTTGTAACTTTACCGTCGTTTCTTACGTTTATACGCACAGCATAATACATGCAGGACGAAACGTAATGGGGTGTTTACACGATTCAACAAAAGTCCAGCAAACTTCCAGCAAATGTATTCAAAATACACGTGCTAATAGTGGACGTTTGCTGTACGTTTGCTGGATCGTGTAAACACCCTATAAAAGACGCACCATGTAAGTTTATGCGCTGCAGAATTTTTTTTTTGAAAAACATAATAAACACTTTGCTAAACATTATGAGTACTCGCAACGTTTGCGACAAGCCTTCACACATGCATTTAATTTTTTAATTAGTAAAATTTTTAACAGTTTTGTTGATCGGTCTCTTGTGGCAAGTTGCATCAGTTCATCCGCAGCTTCTGCTTGAGTTCGGCCACGAATTTTGGCGAGAAGTTATTATCAATAAGCGCAAAAGTAAATTAACAGTAAAAACTTTACAGACTTTGCTTCAAAAGTTTACTTTGATTCTATCAATAATAAAATTAACCCAGTTGTTTTCTATACGCGTTACTTTTTACAGCACTAAGTTTATGAATGCGCGAGGTCACGATGTGGCTTCGCAAAACAAATCGTAACTTTGCAACAGTGCGTGAATTTTTCAAATGTCGCTTGGCCTTTTGTGCAAGTGCGAACAAAACAGTGGTTGCTCAGAAAATGGGAAACAGCTTTTGGGAATAGGTTTTTGGTTGCAACCTGTAGATTAGTGACCTGTAGTCTATAGCTCTCTGATAACAGATTACAACGCCGATTGATAGCGGTGACTGACTCTGATTGGCAGCTTTGCATTGTAAGTCTCTCTCCCTGCAGCTGCAGCAGGCGGTTGCCATAGAAACCGACGACAACTTGTCGCTGGCGTCAATGTGTGCTTCTGTTCTCAGAACAACCACGCATCGTCGACCTCAGTAGAATATACTCGCAGCAACCTCTTCTTTTCTGTGTGTGAACGTACAGCATAAGATGCCGATCAACAGTGGGTTTATCAGAGTTCGGCTCTGGGAACTTCGTGAGAAGAATTTCTAGTACACACTAGGCCTTTGGAAACCAGGAAAATTTATAGGTCGAATTAGTCATTCAGATCTTTGCAGAAAACGCTACTCATGCCCAAGCGTAGCTCACTGTTGTTGTTCTTCTTTTCTTTTTCTTATTATTTATTGAAAACGCCAGATGGCGACACAATCACACAATGCAACCATAAAAACATCAAAACAATACGCCTAAAAGCTAAAAGAATGCTAATAACATTACAAAATCAATGAACAAAAGGGGCGACTGAAACCTGACATTGCGAGACCATCAAAATTGTGGGGACTGACAGGTCTGGCGTTGTCCACCCTTGCTACATGGTCTCACGTTGTCCAGTCTCGCGATGTCAGTCCCCACAATTTTGATGGTCTCGCGATGTCAGGTCTCGCGATTTCAGCGTCCCCGAACAAAACGTATGCCAAACGGCATCCTTAACAGTCTTTTGAAATACGGCATACATCTGCTATACCATAGTAATGTTTAACATTTATACATCGAGCACGTACCAGACAAGAAATAGATCTTAATACAACGTTTGAGGATAGAAACATTTTTCTTCAAAACAATTTTTTTCTTCTTAAAGCTTTTTGTTAGAAACCGTTGGGCCAAATACAGTTTTGTTCCGTAAAGCACGGTCTATAGGCTAGCGTTTGAACATTATTGATTATAAACATCGACGTTGAATACTGTACAGATATTCTTCGTGTACTTAGCTTCTAAACCACCTCAACTGTTTCTGCTCGTCCAAGCCACAAAACTCCGTTTCTTCGAGCAAGCGACAAGGATGGGCGACTTGCATGACGTAACCGAAGTCTTCCGGGCGTAAATCCGCTGGTGACCCAATGACTGGAGGCGTCGCTCAGGTCGTCCACGTCACACCTGCATGGCGGACTCTGGAAGCTGACATCAAGCCGCTCAATGAACCACGTACTGAACTCGTCGTGCTGACTCGCACAAGACCGAGGAGACAGTGAAGGCAGCTTGTGGAAACGGCTCCGCTCCGCTATGGGGCATACTCATGATGATAATGATGATGATGATATAGACATAGTCATGTGCCTGCTTAGGTGTCGTTAGAGTGTAGGGTGCTTTTGACACGTGTATTGTGACACACGGCATGCTGGGTGTCGGTTGGCTCCGTACGGCATAACAGTGAGTTATAGTCACTATGCCGCGCGGCACAAGACGTCGCAATCCAAAGCCACGAGCACGGTGCGGATATATCGCAACGGCAATAATCTGAGTCATGTCAACCAAATTGACAACTTTGCAAAAAACATATTTTTCTGGCACGTTTAAAGCGAATTTGCAACAACCGTATTCCAAGCAAAGATTGCTAGCCTACATTATCTTGTAAGATTCAGTATCAGAATAACGCCGAATGGCGTCAATATTTGTAGCGGCGGATCCAGAAATTTGGAATAGGGGGCGGAAGAGTAGGGGTGAGGTCTGGGAGGGGGCTATGCCTCCTCCCAGAAAATTTTTGGAAAATTTTCGGCAAAAATAATGCATTTTCGTGCAAAAATTTCACTTATTTTAAAATGCATCCGGTCAATAGGAGAGGGCGGCCGAACCCGCCCCCTTCTTGAATTTGCCACTGAATATATGTAGTGTAACCAAAACGTCTAAAGTTTGGTTTGCTGACTTTGTCACAAATTGACTAATACCCCGTTTACACGATCAGGCGAACTTGAAGCACACATGAAGCTTTCATCAAGCAGACCTGATGGAACCAAACATGAAGCAAACATAGAGCAAAGATAAAGCAAACTTAGAGCACACGTCGTGCACTTGCATTTTTAATACGTTTGCTTCATGTGTGCTTCCTCGTGTAAACGGGGTATAAAGCTCGACGATTGATAAAAAAAATTTGATGACGCAGTTGTGACACGAACTTTCTGACTAATGACTCAACTCAACTCTTTTGTTGAGTTGCATCATAAGTGTGAATTGATCATTACTTTATAAACCGCAACAGACGTATAGAAAAATCGGCGTTATCGCAAAAGTTCCCCATTAGAAAGTTTGACATAGTGATCTGGGCTTGGAGTTATGGTCAAGAATAACGCTAGACCTCGGGTTAGCTCTAGGGCTAAAATTCGGGTGGGAAAGTTTGTGCGATGGCGCCGATAAATCTACAAATTCCACACTCCTGTATTTTTGCGACGAACTATACGGTATACGGTATCTGCTTTCAATGCAGTGTAACGGACGTCACACAATGGCCACGCGTACGATTTGTACGCAACCGACGTAAGAGTCACAACACACGATGCTGCGTTGTACGTACTACGGACCCGCGTGCTTCAGTCGTCGCTTATCGTCGCATTACGTGCGTCTATCTGTTGCGTGTCTGTCCGTCCGTCTGTCTGTCTGTCGCACACGGTCTGTTGGGACAGCGACGCTCGAAAGCGGTCGATCAATAACTATTCATTCAATCTGGCACATATTTTTGTTTCATTTCGACTCCACAGCTTTGCGTTAGTTAGACTTTAGGGCTCAAGTTGGGACTATACATTGAACGTAGTACGGTTGGAACCGGTACATTGATCGACTGGGCGTGCAGGCTACCACAAAGATCACTGGCGTAGCGGCGCTCTGTCCAAGTAAAGTCTCGAGTCTCCGGTGATTTCTTCTGCATCGATTTCTAGCCGTACCTACTTGTGCACACTCTGTCGCCATCCTACTGTCTCGGTCACTTCACCCGTACAGCGGACAAATGCTGCACTAAATGTTGCTTAGCTTGCGATAGATAGGCCAGCCAGCAGCGAGATTAACTTGCTCTGCTATTAAACCACAGTTACTTGCACTGCTACCGTTTTCACAGTTTTCGGCTGCAGTCGTGCGTCATGAAGCAAACGATGGTCTAGCCTAAACAATGTAAGCGTGTTAATTACAATACTGCACTGTCTGTAGCGGTATATTTTATTTATTTATTTATTTATTAATTCGGTGATGCAGTATACAGAACAATAACAATGTAGCATCACAGCTGGACAACAGTTGCCCAGCCGGTACATAAGAAATCCAGCACAAAACACAAAAGGTAAGCTACTAACATGGCTAGTAACATTGCAAATATGCTGACAAGTCAATATCTTTAAAGTACTTGCTAAAAGCAGCCTGAGAACTGAAGCAGACCGAGTCAGGCAGAGAATTCCAAATATTGACAATCTTGCATGCAAAAAAAGTTTTGGCGAATACTCCTGGTACACCGTGTCTTGTACAGCTTGCGTCTTCCTCGTTTACCTACTTACCCACTGCAGCAGTGCGATATCTAGAGTAATTAGGCCCTATACACTCACTGTAAATACTATAGCTGCAGTCGCCTGGAAAGGGCAGGGAACGTTGCCGAATGGTTAGCAGACTTAACAGTGGGCTACTGTGCTGTAGTAAATGGGAGAGCGTGCAATTTTCTGAGTTCTGTACATGGTCGCGGTCGAAAGTTGATATTGCGAATTACATGGCTGTTATAAATGCTTAGGGATGCCTGCAGCGGGGATTAGTTTAATGACGCCGAGCCTGAGATAGGTCTCATCTGATGACATCGGTGCAGAGCTAAACTGTGTCATCTGCGGGTGACGACGCATTTAGCCAATCTACAGGGCTGTGATTTAGCAGTACAACACTGATATCGACTATTCACCACTCAGCTTCAATCATGCTCTGCACTTCGCTGACAAACGTAGATAGACCGTAAAGCCTAAGCTGTAATGATGCACGTATTATCATCATCGATAGCTTACAGAACATAGAAGCAAATTAGGTCTACATTAGTTTGACTCTTACGTGTTGTCAATCGCAATGTCTTGTAGGCCCCTACATCTTTTACACTGTGTCTCAAAAAACATCCCAGACATGTTTGACTGTAACTTGAAAACAAATTAACAGATTTCGATAATTTTTGGCACAACTATTCCTGACACAACTTGCCATCAAATGACTATTTAGTTTCCCACCTCACCCAACGTTTGTTAGCGCACTACCTGGGGAAAACACAACCAGCGAAATATCATTTTTTATCCAATGCGATATGATTGCTTAATTAACATAACGCACAGAAACACATTTTGTTTACATTTCTGACACTTTGGCTGACATTTTATTCATTTGTTTATTTCTCAACTGTTTGCAGTAAAATTGCTTGAAGTGTTTGCCCATTATGCGAACTATGCAAGGAGACGCTTTCTCCATTCATTGACAGCAGTATCGATGAAGTTCTGCTCCAGACCAATGCAGGCTGTACCAGTCGCTTCTTGACTTTTCAAACATTCCTAAACTTCATCTGGTAGACACACTGCTGCAAGACAGTCAAATCTTGTAATAGACCGGCTGTTGGGGCCCACAGATTAGGATAGATGGAATTTACTGACGTTTTTTCAATTCATTTTAACACGTATTATGCTTGATCTGCTTTCCCTAGGTAGTGCAAAAGCAGACGTTGGATGAGGTGGAAACTGAACGGTCGTTTGATGGCAAGTTTTGTCGGGAATATCCATACCAAAAATTATCACAATCTGGTAATTGGTTTTCAAGTTAGAGTCAAAAATGTTGGGGATGTTTTTTGAGACACGGTGTATATCTAGTAGCTGTGCTGCTTTCTAAATTTCAAATAATATTCTTCCTTCTACATTGTGTCTCAGAAACATCCCAGCTATTTTCGATTGTGACCTGAAGAAATATTATCGGACTTGAATAATTTTTGTTGTGAATATTCCTGATACAACTTGCCATCAAACGACCATTCAGTTTCCCACTTCACCCAATGTCTGCTTCTGCAGACCAAACGAAATATGCGTTGAAATGCATGAAAAATGTGAAAAAGATCTTCCAACATTATTAATCGTAATTTAAAGAAAAATTATCAGATTTTAGTGATTTTTGGCAAGAACATTTTTGACACAACTGGCTGTTAGTCTACTGTTCAACGTTTGCTATCTAGGTCACGTTAGGCCCCTCTATGACGATGATGCTAATGATGATAAAAGATACCGCACTGCTGGGGTGGGTAAGCAAGTACGCAGAACGGGTTTATACCACTCTAGACAGTGGGATATCGTACTTATCAGGCCCGTCGAAAGCCACAGCGGGGACCAGAAAAACCTTCTCGCGGGGCCCCCAAACATTTTCGTGAGGCCCCTCTGGGGAGAATATTTTTGAATTTTTCTTTTGGAAATGGTGCATTCTTGTGTACTTTATATTTCTGAGCGACGACGCCCCCCCCAAACGTCGCGGGGCCCGGGGTAGCTTACCCCCTATCTTACCCTCTCGACGGGCCTGGTACTTATCGCCTTCGTTTGCGTAACTTATGACGCACGATTGCGGCCAAAAGTTGCGAAAACGGTATCAATGCAAGCTGAGTGAGATTTAAGTTATGCGACGTGGCGGTTGAAACACGTCTCGCGTCTGTTTATCACACGCGGAACACGCCGTCGATTACAGCCATGTGTGTCTAGACTGTATGTGATGTGTGCAGAGGTGTCATGCGGTCGGCATGAGGAACGGTTAATCGACGAGATCTTCCACGTGCGCAAGTATCAGAAATTGGCTCGTCCGGTGCGCAGGGAGAGCGAAGCGGTCAACGTTGTCTTCGGACTGTCTCTGCAACAAATTATTGCTGTGGTCAGTCGATTACTCGATCGTCAAATCAAATAAAAAATACATTTTTAGAGTACATTTATAAAAAGTCTCTAATGCGCCAACAGTTAAAAACATTTTTATTTTGCCCCACTTTAGTGTTAATTTTAGAAATAAAAATGTTTTCAATTGTTGCCTAAAGCTGTCTCTCTGTCTGAGAGCTCAGTGTAAAAGTTTTTACAATTTTTTAATAACAGCGCGTACTTCAACGCTGTTTTTTTTATTTTTCCAACGTGTTTATTTGCAATTAGAATGGTGACTGCAGGGGTGTACGTCGTAGACAGAAAGAGACGCTAATTAGTTTATCATCTGTCCCATGCTGTGCCGTAGCAATGCGACGGATAAAAAGGGTGGAAGTAAAATCGTATAGGCCTACATGTGCAAACGATTTTTACTATAAAAACTTTTTGCATTTTTTTGCGAAACATTTTTTGTTTTTTGTTTTGTCTGTTCACTGTTCAGTCGATTAGGTGATTCGTAAGCAGTATAAGCACGTGGATGACGTTGGCATACACAAAAAGCATAACTTTACTTTCGGTACTACCGGTGATGTAAACATTTTTGCGCCTGTGCTCTGCGAATCATGACTTTGTCAATACTATTGTTCTGGTCGTGATTTTGCCTTAGAAAAATTGCAGTATTTTTTCGATAAATATTTTAACTGAGCATTCAGACGTGATAAGACAGTCAGCGGCTGTCACTACGCAACGCCGATTTGATATAATATCAATCAATTAATCAATCATTTATTCTTCATAAAGCACGTGACATATTGCTATTTGGCATTGCACTGACAGGAACAACCAGGCTAAAGCGTTTACGCAAATTGCAGCCAAACAGAAAGTCTTATGTTGCCATCTGACAAAATAATGCAAACGGAAGAGAACGATTTCACATTTTACCAAATTACTTCGGTTTTTGTTTCAAAGGTGAACGTGAAGTCCAATACTTGCTATAGCGCTTCTTAAACGAGACGAACTCGTGGCCAGAAGCGTTTTTACAATCTCGGAAGTGGCAGCTGATTGGCATGAGCTAATGATACCGCAGTGCACTATGCGGCCATCCATTGCCCACGTAAACGAACAACTAGAAGCGTGATTTGAGCTAGCAGACATACCACCGCCCCAATCAACCACAGTGGACCTTCACCCCGTAGCCCGTAAGCTACTACTCATTTCCCGTCGCACGGAGCGTAGGAGGCTGAGTTGGCCTGATCAGACCGCAGGTTAGCAACTTGTTCAAGGTTGTTTGCAAATGACGGCAGTGAGAATCGAACCGCAACCTGAAAGTTACCAGTCGACACTAGCCACTTCCTGACCACTTGCACCTACACAGGCAGGCAGGTGTGAACAACTTGTCCAAAGTTGTTACTTGGTCGTGCACTGGCCGGGTATTGAATTTTTTGTCATGCGGTTATTATTTTGTGTTATGCAATGGCCCCGTAACGTCAGGATACAGAAATCAGGTCGGGTAAGTTGTGAACCAGCCTATATCAATCACGTGACTCACTCGACGTGCTGTCACGTAGTACAAAATAATAATCATCACCGTGTGGCGTTTGACGGACGTGCAATTTGAAGCATCTTTACATCTTTGGAACGTTGAATAGACAGACAGACAGACGGACGGACAGACAGACAGAGTGAATGCATATTGAGCTCTGGCCGATCAATATGAAAAAGTTCTACTTCCAACGTCAACGTCGTCATCCGACATCCGAGACCGCCTGTTATTTCTTATTTAATAAATTATTTACTCTTTGTATCTCTTACCACAGTGCTATAACCGTCAATGATCTCCAGTACAACGTGACGGTTGTTGAAACACAAAGTTTTTTACGCGCGACAGCATGCAATGCTTTGCGCGTCTTAGCCATCGTCTAGGTGTCTGTCTGTCTGTCAGTCTCTTTGACCGTTACACCCTTGAGCCCTATCAAAACGGTGCAAGCTAGAGTCGCAAAATCTTTGCTGTAGGCTGCCAAAGTAACTCTAGTTTTTTGTGACAAAATTTTGTGCCCTTGGATGAGGGGGTTCCCCTTGAACGAGGGCGTCAAAGAGAGGTAAACCCTCTAAAAAACGTTATTTTGCCGCTATTGGCTCGTTCAGTGTGAAAACGTGGAAACGGTTGCAGATAGGTACAGACATGCTGCACATTATGACAAGCACTGGTGAGGGGCTTTTTATCAACATCGATAACCTTGGATGACCTTAAACCCCCAAAAGAGGGGGTTGGGCGAATTTTTCGCGATTTCGGCATGCTACACGCATTTTAAAAGTGAAATGCACCAAAATGGCTGGAGATAGACTAAGACAACCTGCATGTAAAATTTTTGGCATTAAACGCAGATTTTAGCATTCCAAGTCATGACCCCCCCCGGTTCAAGAAGGTCTGCGCAGTCGGGCGTCAAAGGCGGCTACCCCCCAAAGTGGCCATTTTACCGCTTTTGGCTCGTTTAGCGCGAAAACAGTTGCAAACAAACACATACATACTGCATATCATAACAAGCAGTGGTGACTGGCTTTTAATGGTGTCAACATCGATGACCTTAAATGACCTTAAACTCTCAAAATAGGCAATTTTCGGGTTCTGTTCAATTTTCGGCTGTGGCGCACATTTCATAAGTGAATTGCGCCAACGTGGCTTTAGATAGACCTGCATGGACAACCTGCAAACAGAAACTGCTAAGGCTGTCGCGCGTCTCATGAGTTTTTCTCAAATTACTTGTCAGTTATTGAGCTATAAGCTCTCACAGATGAACCGATGCGCGACATTTAGTGGTTTTAAACAGATTAAAACGTTGACTTATTTTGGCCAAGCAGACGATTAAGATAATGTTTTATTGACGTCGCTTTGGTCTAAGTTTTAACGATTGAAGTTTTTAATAATTTCAACATTACTACCAAACAACTGACAGGTGAGTTTGTTGCTGTGTTATTTGTACGCAGGACGAAAAGAATGAGATGCTTCATACCAACATGTGGCTCGACTATGTACGTATGCGATCAAACAAAAACTCATCGCTTTTTGTTTACTATATATTGCAAAATTTGTTCTCCCTGTAGCAAATTTTATCCTTTATTTAGTCGCTGCAAGTTTCGTAAAACTACTGCGCCGTTTTGAGGAAAACAGTATTTTAGTAATAAAACAGCAAATATAAATGTACAGAACATCAGTTTATACACTTGTTAATGGCAACATTTAAGGACTTGCACGTCGAAAACAGCAAAAATTACAAAAGGTGATATTATTCAGCAGCACATTGACACACAGTCAGTGTGATGCGGGCAATATCACCTTTTGTAATTTTTGCTGTTTTCGATGTGCAAGTCCTTAAATGTT
>Ga0209367_1007759_pt1 | contig 14748 bp, 7 predicted proteins | sample WorMetLIZISLAND2_FD_187412 | JGI IMG/M metagenome (GOLD analysis project Ga0209367, IMG submission 187412) | Marine gutless worms symbiont microbial communities from Max Planck institute for Marine Microbiology, Germany - Olavius geniculatus... ... | reverse complement strand
GGCCAGAGTTTGTAGAAAAATCAATACATTAATACATTAATACAGTGCTTCACTGGGCAATGGGCAGGGCACTGGTATCGGTATTGGTATTGGGTATTGGTATCGGCAGGACCCAATAGTATTGGGTATTGGGTAGCTTTTTTGGTATCGTTCTAACCCTGGTAATGTATCAAGGTCTGTGTCATAATGTACATAGTTGATAGAACTCAAAGGCTGTACGTTTAATTCTATCACATTGTCATTGTGTTATTAGCTGTAATTATTAGCAGCAGGCTTGTAAAAATGTATTTAACTAATTTTAGTTATTTTACGTTTCTATTTTCTTATTACGTATGTGGAATTGTGCATACCTGTGATGTGATTCAGTCATTTTAACATATATGTATAGCTGTTGTGTTTTGTGCTACTTTACAGCCATCTCCAACTTTGCTGGCTCAAGACAAAGATTAAATATTTTGATTGGCTTTTGACATGTGGTTCTGGGCCCAATGGGTATATGACTTTTTCTCGCCAGGTTAGTGGTATTTTTTGTACGATTTTGCCAAACGGTCTGAAAAATTTGCATAACAAATACGTTACCTTAATTGAGTTGAGAACTAGTGGATGAAATGATTTCTACATGTTAGCAGTTGGTCTGTGTTTAAGGTTAAAATACGTATTACTTTTCAACATATTTATGTCATTTCTTTGTACTTTCAGACATGTGATTTAGTGAAATATAGTGACATGTATATTTTATAACACATCTAACATTTTCATAAGGCACAGTAGGCATGCATATAGCGTGCAACAGATATATCTGAAACTACGGGTCAGGAAAATCTACACAGTGTTTCATAAAAAAGGACCCTTTTTTGTTTTTTCATAATTTACTTAAATGATGATCAATTTACACAAAATTTTTACCAGTTGTAGCTGAAGAGATACTAGTTCAAAATATTTAAACAAAATATGGCAGTTGATTAAATATTCTTTGCTAGTCATGATGTAATGCTGACGTCATACTGTATCACAGGTACAAACTTGCTAGTCTCAACTGGTGCTGTCAGTTGCTACCCTGGTTCAATGGTGAACTTAATCTGGTTCGCTGATGAGGAGTGTTTATTGTGTCAGCACTAAGCAACATGGGATCACGAAATCAGGCATCTTATGATTCAAAAACGCAACCATTTTGCAAGCCTGGTGTGCTAGTGCACTGTCTTGCTCGAACATGTGAAAGTCTAACTATCCCCACAGACACGTATATGTGATTGTTTTGCATGTTTTTGTGGCATCATCTGTAAAACTTTAAGAATTTGTCATGAAGAAACCAGATTTTTCACCATCAGAACAGGGTAGCAACTAGCAAGTGACAGCACCAGTTGGGTCTAGCATGTTTGTACCCGTGACACATTAGCTGCGTTTTTCATCAGCTAATGGGGCGGGGCTGTTTGCTGCTGACGTCATGTTCATTTACATATTCACGAAAAACGAACTTGGTCTAACGCACAGGTATAATTCAATATTTTAATCCAGTTCAATGTTACAGACGATAAAAACCATTGAACTAAGTATTATATGTAATTATTATATAATATTTAGGCCTATTTCAATGATAAAAACTAAAACAACAACAGACATGCCCACCACGGAGTCATGAGACTACCGTAAAACGACTATGACCACAGTTTTATCTTGGTAGGCAGATCGCGTTAGTGGTTAACCTAGTTGAATAATGAGCGTCCAAATAAGGCAATAGGGGCCGAGTCTGGTAGAACAGACACGCTTTGTTAGCTGATGAAAAACGCAGCTATTTTGACTTCAGCGTTACATCACGACGTCGACTAGCAAAGAATATTTAATTAACTGCCACATTTTGTTAAAGTATTTGGAATTAGTATTTTTTCAGCTACAACTTGTAAAAATTTCTTGTAAATTGATCATCATTTGAGTGAATTATGAAAGAAAGAAAAAGGGGTTTTTTTATGAAACACCATGTAGTGAGCAATACAGAATACACATACAGAGTCTCTCAAGGAGGGTCAAAGTGTATTTTGTTTCCCATATATTGCACGTTTCTGTTGATAATTAGTGAAATGTCTGAACTAGGCAAGCAGCGAGTGAGTGAGTGAGTAGTTTCTTAATGGCACATCAGCACAAAATTGGCCATTCAGTGCCATACATGGTTAAAATAAGTTAAAAGCAGTTAATATATGTATTAAAAGCAAGTTAAAATACTTGTTAAGATCAAGGCTATTAAGCTAATGTAAAAACGACATTACATACGATTGTAAAAGTTAATATCTTTAACATAAGCGATGATGTTGCAAGATGCAACATTTTCAAAAACGTCCTTCAGTGTGTCCACTCCAAAATATTGCCGACATGCTGCACTATAGTGGGTGCAGTCTACCAAAATGTGTATGACAGTGAGCGGAGAATGGCAAGCTTGACATACCAGTTGACTCTCTCCCTTTATGAGATATGAGTTTGTAAGTTTTGTATGACCAATTCGAAGATGGTTGATAAGGACTGAGTCGTAGCGGCTTAGTGATGAACTGGTATTGCGATCCTCATGGTAGAGTTTATTTGATGTGCACGAGCTAGGCAAACAATGTGTGCACAGGTTGTGAAAGAATGTGTGAGCAAAGATGAGCTTCTGAATTGCTCCAGTCAGCTATGCTATGTGCATACAACTACTGAGAGTACAACACTGCAGACCAATGCCAAACATCTGTTGCAGGTATGAGTAACACTTGTAAACATACACGAGTATAGTTCACTGTCTATTGTAATAAATAAACAGTGTGGACTTGAAAAACTACTGAAGACATATATTTTGTCAAATTTTTTATTTAACTAAATGCCTCTGTGATTGGTTTGTAAATTGTAATAGTCACATTATTTAATCACGACGACAGTCATTTATTGAGTCATTTATTCATTTTTACGCTGGTAATGATTGTGGTTGATGACTGATTAATAATGACGATAGTGATGCTGATGCATCTCGTCTTGGTGATGTGTCATATTGGACACTTGCAGATGACTGTTCCATTGTTGAAGCCTCTAATGCTATTTTTTTTCTGTTGCAAAACAACCGAGTTGGTGAATTTTTAGTACTGTAGTAGTTTATTCTGTGTGTTTTTCTGTGTAATTGTGACAGGTTTTTGACTGTGGTTTGTTGCTTGGAAATGAAGCTTCGCCAATGCAGGTTTATAATGCTTTCATTGTCATCAATGGCCTCAAAATGTCGTAATATGTGTTCTATCGTTTTCTACATGCAGCATCGTGCTCAGCTGTTCATTTTTACGCGCGAAAGCAGCTACTGCTTTCTGCGCATCTTAGCCATCGTAATTCTGTCCATCTGTCTGTCTGTCTGTCACATGGGTGGATCAGTCAAAAACGGTGCAAGATAGGATCACCAAATCTTTACCATCGGCTGCCTGGAAGACTCTAGTTTCAGGAACCGTAAAGCTTTTCCATAAATTCGAAGGGGTTCACCCAAAAGAGGATGCTAAATTAGAGGGGGGTAGGCAAAATTTGCGATTTTTGGCCAATAAGTCGCTGTATCTCAGTAACGGTGCGAGATAGGGCCTAGGTTACTATTAATGACTAATAGGAAGTCATATGCTTGTTCTCGATTGGCGCCAAGTTCAGTGACCTTGAATGACCTTGAACGCCAAAATAGGGGGTTTGTGGATTTTTTTGGCAATTTCGGGCTGCGACACAAGTCTATATCATTTACAAGGTGGCGCCATGGAACTATCATTATGCGATCCAGATAAAGAATTTAGTATTTGTATATTTACTTAGCGTGAACACTTCAGTTTTCAGCTAAACGACTGAATTGGAACTGCTATAGGCTTTCGTGCATCTCATGAGCATTAGCTCAAATTTATTGTTCTTAATGCTCATTCAGTCAAAATCTGCCATATGGATTATGGATAAGTGATAAATTAGCACACTGAGTTTGCAGGCCAATTTTTCACAGTTATTCCAGGTTAGGCTGGTGTCCAGAAGTTAACTTTTGAGAATTACTGCAGGCAAGTATCAGCATCAAAGCACTGTATAATATATGCCCGTTCTTTTGACTAGGAGAGAATGCTGCCATCATGCTGCCAATGTAGTCAGGAGCACCGTGGTGGTTTTGTGATCTGAGTTGCCATCCATTTTTCAGGGAGCATATCGTCTACAGAACTGAACATCATCTCCACTGAATGTAGCAGTATTTCTGATTTAGAGATAACACGTTCCTACCACAGACCTGTAGTGAATGCTGTTTTGGCAGTACTTTTTGCAGGCCAGATGACCCTTCCCGTTGGCCAACCAAAGGCTTACAAGTGACAAAAGTGTCATCCACAAAGGACGTCCACACTGAGGGGGATGGGAAGGGGTCATGCAAAAGTGGACGTTCGCACTTAGACACATAGGCATCTGATTTAGTTATTAAGGAGTGAGCATCGGCAGCTCACAGCAGCCCGCACCAGCAACAGGGCATGTCAGACAGATGTAACTGACACCAGCTGTACCATGGCCATCAGCGTTGAGACTGCAGATGAATGAGATAAGATTTTCTTCCGCCATGACACAACACTAGCTTCGCACTCGCCAACAGATGGCGCACGGCTACAAAATTCTCCGAGTCCAGGTGCGGACGTCCACATGGGGGAGGTTGGGCCAATGCGGACAAAAGCGGACAAGGGAGAGGGGATCAATTTTGGCTGATATTTTATGGACGCCCTATATGGATGGCCCCAAATGTAAATAGTAGACACGTTGAATAATCTAGTATTTGTTGTGCAGTACTGTGACTGAGCACCAGCAGTTTAGAGAAGATTACTTTGTATCCTGAAATGCTTTTGTACTGTGTATCGGTACTGCTACTGTTCGAGCGAGCATCGTTAGATTGAACTCTCCTGTTTCTCATTTTATATAGTCAATTTTTCTATCTTTCTTAGGCTTTATCTCCATGCTTGCAAACTAGTGTAGTTTGATCCATTGAGTTTTGATTCATTTATTGGTTGTTTGTGTGGAAGGACGTCGTGAATTTCCCCGAACTGGCTCTGAGCTGCGTGCTTATTGGACGTTCCAACAACAAAGACTATCTAACAGTAGACAGTACGAGTCTGCTTCACTGCCCACACAGTGCTGACATCAGTGACACTGAAGCACACAGTGTTGAAGCTCATTTGTGCTTAGCTCATGGCATTTTGCCTCCGCAGCCTCATATCTCTCTCAATGAGCAGCAGTCATCTTGGTCCAATGAAACAGCAGAGGCTGTCATCCTACGATTGTCTTCTCTACTTAGACAACTTTTAGTCACGAGATTTCAGACCCATTTGGCTGCTTGTCACAATAGTATGTAATATGTTTACTTCGTATACCACCTAAATGAATGTATAATGTATATGCTTGCTAGACTGCTACTGTACAAATTATACACTGCTGAAATAAGATGCAATTGGGTGGCATATTAACGAGTTTGAGACGTGTTGAGAGATGTTTTAAAAGTCATTTCATGCTGCAAATTAGTGCTTTTGATGATAGTTAAATTAACTACTGAATGTTTGATAACAGAAGGTGGCAGTTTGTTTCAACTGGTAACATTGTTGGTTGCATCAACAAATCGACGAAGTTTATCAACGCCGGGCTTGGTTAGTATTGGATGGGTAACCATCTGCAGGCGGGTAAACTATATATGTCATTATTTAACCAGCCACCCAGGTTGACTCAGCCTGGCCATCCCTCTATAGGTAGGTACAATGAGTACCAGTGAAAGCTGTGATGTAAACAGATGTACTGTGCAATCCATGGTCTTGCAGTGTGAACTGGTGTCTGGCTGAGGGCTAAGGAAACGGAGATCAGTGCTGCCTTGTAGGCCTTGTGGCTTAGGAAGGACATTTTCTACTGATAGCAGGCTGGTGACAGTTATCAATAAAACTAGATGTTGACATTTGCACCATGTAGCTGATTCAGCAGCAGAACAAAACAGTTCATCTTCATCATCGTCAGCTGCCGTAAGCGATCCGAAATGTTCTTCTGCAAGTAAGAAGAGCTGGCATCAGCAGTGTTCATTGACAGCAGCTAGTAGCTTCAATCACTCATTGTCACACGGCACTTCGTTTGAACTGGAGTCGTCATCGTCTGCGTTGATGGTAGATGAGCCGGGAACGTCAGGTGGACGTCAGCATGGCTCACTGCTGCAGGTTGATATAATTGATTTTGTTATTAAGTCATACAAAAAATACATAAAGAAAATAATAAAATGTCCTAAACTATGCTTGGTCTATAACAAGTCCACTGATACAAAATCAGCTTGAATACTGTCAAACAATGGCGAAGATGCAAGTCCAGATTTTACATACAGTAATTCCCGAATGACCTATATTACATTTAATTCTGAATGTTATTTTATTCTTATTTCGTTATTTGCCAAGCTGTTTGGAAAACTTGCAGAGCAGCTGTGTTACCTTGTTATGTTGACAACTAGTGATTGAAATGATTGCTGAATAATAGAAATTGGGCTGTGTCTGTTTAAGATAACTTACTTTTTCTGATAGCCTTAATCATTGCAATGAGTGTTAGTCACATTAACCACTTGAACACAGTGTTTAACGTGACCACACTTTGCTGCAGTGATTGAAGCTAATCGTTTTCAAAACTGCCCGATTGGTCCATTTATGCAAAGCATGACGTTCCACTTTTTATACGACATCTAGTATAGTGAAAAAGTGTATCGAGGGATGAGGGTGAAGTGGCAGAACATTGAGTGTTTTGTTTTGAATGTCTTTGTAAAGTTTGTTAATTAATTACAAACAGATGTGTGCGATACATCTGATCTTGTAATTAAATAAATATGGAGGTAGCATTTTGAAGAAATTTGTAGTTTGTAATTACGACGTTTTGCCATATACAGCTATTGATACGATATTTTGCCATTATTTTTGTACCATGCCCAGCACGCTTTGACTGCTGCAGGGGACGGGTAGCCGGCGTGGGTCTGCACTGCATGGACAGCTGTCCACAACCGAGTCATCATCATCATCATCAACATCATCATCCGAGCGCCGACGAAGTTCCTGCTTGAGTGATGTCTCGGTGCGCAGCGGATCCAGCAAGCGCAGTTCCACAGGAGACTTTAGCTCGGAACTTGACGACTACTTCGACAACGTGGCGCACCGCAGCCTCCAGACGGCCGTCATCGAGGAGGAGACTACGCCAGCCGAACTTGCATCGGTTCATGATGCCTGTGCCGGACCAAGTCACCCAGAACCCACTGGTGCTGCTTTGGCCAGCAGACGTGTAGTGAGAATGACAGGACAGAACTCGCTAGAGCACTTCGTCGATAACCTCATCAACGAAGCCGCACAGCAGTCCAAGACTGAGATTGAACAGTACTTGGTGGTGCATTCTACGGTAGCTGAAGGACCTTCAGGCACTGGAGGTGACATCTTTTCAGTCGAACGGGGGTCGACGTGTACGCCACTACTGGAGCAGTATGCTAGCATCCTGGCTACTGACATTGTAACCGGTGCTTTGGAGGAAGTTGCGGTCAATGAGAAGAGGAGATCCAGTGATTTTGTCCGTCCATCCAGACACCCGGCCATTCAGCGGCAATTGACAGAGCAGCATCCAACGCAGCATGGACGCCGCTTCGAGCGCCAGCAGACCGTGTCAGGATTCCGAGATGCGGTGTTGTCAGACTTCGACCAGAAGCTCATCAACAGCAACATAGCGACCGCTGCTCTGGCCGTCACGTTTGCCTACACCGCTGGCTCTCAGAAACGACGATCCAGCGAACCTGCAAACTTAAACTACATCAAGAACAGCCACGGCCAGCGTGCAGTATCGCCACCGACATTAGCATCGACGTCGTCATCAGTCGATTGTCGCAGGGTTATTAGCAGCTGGTTTGCACCACTGGTAGATCACTCTGTGTCGGACGCACTGAGTGACTATGTTCAGAATCTTGTGGTAGATGCATTCGCGGAGTCAGTGTCACCGTCGTCAAAATCCGTCCACCGTCGTCATCGTCGACGTCATCGCAAGACCTCACAGCCGCAGAACGCAGTTCCTGATGCCATCTCACTGTACGCCGATTATCTGACCGGCTGTATTATGACGGCCGTGCACCATCAGTTAAGAATGTCATCAGCTGTGTTCAGTGGTGCTCAGTCAGTCAGCTTACATGCAGTTGCTGAGACGTTTGCCCAGTCCATTGTTGACGATGCACTCGCTGTTCAGTCGACATCTGTCTCCTCGTCCTCACAACACCGACTGGTGAGTTCTGTGTGAGACAATTTGGAGACAGATGATGTGTGAAACAACTAGTTGCTTAGAACAGTGTGGCAATATAGGTAGAACCCAATATAGAACCCGTTTTATATTTAATCAAACACTCCATTAGCATCATGATAAATGTCAGCCAAATCAGTCAAGCATGATAATGATCAATTTCTGTAGTTATCACTTCACCAAATACCTCTGAAATATTGTTGTGTTTTGATGACATTTTTTAGCTTTTTTGCATAAATTTATTAAGTACTATTTCTGTTTGTTTCTAAGTAGGTACCATACCTGTCTTGAGTTACTCTTGGTCAGGATGAGGGAAGGTTAGGGTATTGTTGTAGCAACTGTTGAGCTCAAAAACGTTCTATTAATAGCATTTAAGCTGGACAGTGCAATTTTCTCAAATAAACTCACTGCGTTGAAGCAGTAATTCATGTAGCTTATTGGACTGTGTAACATGTGCAGGATGGTGTAGCATGCACCCTGCCAACCAGTGTGACCAGCAGTGATGAACAGCTATTCATTGCTGTCAGTCACTGGATTGCAGCATCAGTAGCGTGCATGTCTCGGTTTGAACTGTGCGTCCACAACAGCACCCAGTTATCTCAGGTCCGCCAATCTGCCTCATTAGTCAGTTATCAAGCTGGTCTTTATCATAGTCTCTGTTTCTGTGTACTCACTGTTTTAGTTTCCACTTATTATCTCCGCCAAGTGTGAACGTAGTGAACATTAGAGGAGATTGTGAGATTGGTCATTCTGTTCATCGTTGTGTCCGTCGTTCCATGTGTGTGTGTCTGTGTACACGATGACTAATAATAGCAATGACATCGTTGCACCAACAGCGCCAGCAGCAACGCCAGCTATTACGTTAACCTCCCTCCCCTGTAGCGAAGCGGCTCTTCCTTCTGCTTCCCCTTTTCTTGTGTTTACATCGCTTCACTTGGCAGAGATATGCACTCTCACGAGCGCCTTCTAGTTGTGCTTTTATTTTGTGCACATTTGTTGCGTACTGAAATAACGAAAGTGTCGTTTCAATATCGTTATTTTCCTGCATCAAAGTTTAGCAGACTGCTTATAGTTGCTGAATTTCTGGAGCTATAGATTGGGCTGACATACCTGTAGACTGATGGATGCCATAGAGCTTCTGGCACCGCCTAATAGAGGGGGCTGCACAAAACCGTTCCAGAATAGGTATAAAGCATGAAAGGCTCATAGTAGTAAAGCACACGTTGCTGTGCATTTAGAAATTGTAGACACACAATGCTGTGTAGATACAGAACAGCGAAACATAGCACTTTGGCAGCAATGGACGCTCTTAATTTTATGTCAGACTGCAAATTGGTCACAGTTTCAAACTCTTTAAGCTTTATGCTTTGTTGTACATCACGTACTTCGCATATTTCATTACTTTTGTGTGTTTTTTCTGTACTTCATGCGAGATTTCGATGCAAAACGAACAAACAGATTGTGTTGTTTTGTTATGCTGATCAGATTGAGTCAGTGGTGGCGTACGTGAATGACAATCAGTTGACAGTTGGAGCTCTGGCAAGCAAATTGCTACAATGGTCTTCTCAACGCAGTAACAGGGGGGCTCACAGTCAGACCACCGGGGATGATAGCCTGCTACGGTTTTTGCTTCGTCACTGATAGCTTAACACCTGATCACCGGTGTCATGCATGGGTTACAAAAATTAGGCGGGGGAGGAAGTTGCGGCTTTCCAACGGAGAAGATTATGACTGCTCAGAATTTAAAATTTTGCCCATAAATTTCCCCAAATTGGGGTTCTTCAGCCCCAAATTTTGCACTGACGTACAAAAATTTTCCTGCAACAAAAAGATTTTCTGACAATTTTCCAACTGCCCAATTTTTTTGGGGGGGGAGGGCAATTGCCTCCCATCCTCCTAGCCACGACGCCATTGCATCTGGTCATTAGCACCATTACGGAACGCTTAGCGAATGAACAATCGGCGATTGTTTCTGCATGATTTCCATGGTTCATTGCACTCGTGTCATAGACGTTTTTGCATTATCACCATTAGCAAGTCTTCTGTTCTGGTATGACATTAACCAGTTCTGAATGGTCAGACACGTCTGCACGTTGGTAGTTTCACAGAATGGTCTACTTTGAGGGTAAAATTTTACTACCCGCTATGTCAACTCGCACCTGGTACAGTAGTCAGCTGTCCTGGCATGTCAACTTATGTATGTACAGGGTGCGCCAAAAAATTTTACCCCCTAAGGTTATCTGATAATTTTTCCGAAACTGCTGAGAATTTTTAAACAAAATTTTACACGTCTATTATCCATTCAGACTTACGCTAATCTGCAAAATTTTATTCAATTATCTCCAACTTTGACAAAGTTATGCCGTATTAAGCGTGACCAGCCACCGAATTTTTACATTTCACAGCACGTCCATCACGAGTTTTACTAACTGACGATAAACAACAGGTTTAAAACAGAAATAATTGACATTTTATGAACCAGTGAAATGGCTGAAGCATTGCGCCCGACACGTGGTAGTCAAGTGGGTTGAGGTCGGGTGAATTTGGTGGCCATTGGTCCTTTGCGATGAAGTCGGTACAGTTTGCCGTCAACCAGTCCTGCGTCTGACGTGCCATGTGCGCAGGAGCGCCGTCTTGCTGAAACACGAATCCAAATGGAAGCAACCATTTGCAGTCGTCAACGAGCATTGGCAGCAGACTTCTGACGTAATATGCCGCATTCACCTAAAGCCAAAGACCATTCCAGAGCTAAAAAGTGCATTGCAGCAGATCTGGGACGACTTGCCACAGACAACGATCAATAAAGCTATCAGCGACTTTCGCAAACGTCTGAACTCATGCGTTTTGGCCGGTGGCCGACATTTTTAGCATACGATGTGAACTTCGTACTGCAATATGTTAACCGAACTGTGTGCTGGTTCATAAAATGTCAATTATTTCTGTTTTAAACCTGTTGTTTATCGTCAGTTAGTAAAACTCGTGATGAACGTGTTGTGAAATGTAAAAATTCGGTGAGTGGTGGCGCTTAATGCGGCATAACTTTGTCAAAGTTGGAGATAACTGAATAAAATTTTGCAGGTTAGCATAAATCTGAATGGATAATAGGCGTGTAAACTTTGTTTGGAAATTCTCAGCTGTTTCAGAAAAATTATCAGAAAACTTCAGGGGGGTAAAATTTTTTGGCACACCCTGTATGCGTGCAGCTTTTGCTAGGTTTATTTAATTATTTTACCAGTCGCCAAACACGAGCACAGATTGTGTCCTTGAGCTGCGTCTGGGTGGCACTTGTACAACAAATGTGTAAATTCTGTACCTGAGACACAATACTATCTAGCACATGGATAATTCTTGTTGTCACAACTAGTGCTGCCGTTACCAACTACACCGTGTCCCAAAATTAGCGCCCCCTGCTTCAAACACGCCTAATTCAGTTTGTAGTTTATGGATTTCAACAAAATATTGTATGGTCACACCCATTATCCCATTAGCAGCTGGTTTGCACCACTGGTAGATCACTCCGTGTTCACTTTGCTGTGTCATTATGATGTCAGAGTTTGTTTACATTAGTGTTACGTTCAATACGTTGTTTCTGACAAAGGGATGAAGCAGCAGCATACCTGCCTTAGACAAAGAACTTGCATCGGGGCCAAAGATGGCCACTTTTGCTCAAACTTTAAATGCTGGTTCAGAATGATTGTCTCAATGACTGTTTTAAATTTTGTAACTATCTACTAGATATTAATGATTCTACACTAACTTATCTGTAGGGGGGCACTCATTTTGGGATATAGTGTATTTCATTAGTTGAATAGTCATCAGCCATTTGGTGAACTTTTAATAGGTGCAAATTAGAAAAGTTTACACTGGGCTACATAACAGAAACGGAATTCGATATGATGAAACTGAGTTTAATTCCAAGTTCAACGTGTCCACTCAGTGTTCCTGTTTCAAGTCAAAATATCCATGTAATCTCCACACAGTCAAGCTAATTGTATCGACCATTACCTTAGCTGATAGTTAATGCTTCAACAATTTTTAAAATTTCAACCAGTTGACTATCAACTTAGTCGACTAACTTAAATTAGTTGACTAGTTTATCAAGTCGACTATAGTTGGCTAGTCGACGGCAGACTAGTCACAACTGCACAGAAAATAACATAAAATACAGTGAATGCTAACATCTGTCATGGCGTGTGTGTGAAATGGAGATTAAATGTAGTTTAATAGTAATGTTAGATTGACTGCATGTCTATTATAAACTGAACAAAAAATATTTGTGGAAAAACTAAACGGCCAATGTTAGCTTGGTATACTGTTAGTTAATGCTAGACCCGCAACGTGTTAGTTGCCAGACAGTTCACCAGTACAAAAAAGAAAACGACACAAATTATTACTGTATCGCTATCAACAAAATAATCTGTTAACAGTAACACTTTACCTACTGGATCTTACATCTTACTGGCATCCAGCTTGCACTGCTTATTTTCTACAACTCCAAGAACTAAAATACAAACATACCAAATTCAAAAAAGTCATAACATCAGTTAAGAAAATTATGCGAAAAAAGACGCATTGCATGGTAAGAACTGCAGCATTAACGGTCATACAATTGCAGTTTATGTCTAAAAGTCTTTAAAACGTCATACAACACATAAATTGTGTTTGCTGCAACAGTCCCACACAAAGTAAAACTAATACAGCTGAATATTCGACATCTTGCTCAAAATTGGTCAGTACCAACATATTGTAAACAAAGTGCACCAGACCACCAGCAGAATGTTGGTAACGTGTTTAATGGCTGGTGCGACATTCTGCTCCTTCATAACAGCTGGTGACCGACCGACCAACCGACTGTCATCAACCTAACTTGTGGCTTGCACGTCCTTTTCTAGATAACAATCAGGACGAAGATTACAATGACTTAGTAGCTGGTGACGTTGCAGATTTCTCCTTTGCCTTCCGGCGACGTTTACCGGCCCTGGGCGTGTCATCCCCGGCATGTGCTGGCACTGCTGCTTCTGGTGGTGATGATGGCACTTCTACTACTGACGCTTTACCAGCTTCCTTTCTTCTCCCAGTCTTTTTGGCCTTTGCAGGCTCATTCCTGTCTTCCTCTTTGACAACCGTTACTTCTGGTGTTGGTGAAGACACTGCTGTTTTCTTTCTTTTCTTTCTATGGCCTCCATCTTTCTCTTTATCACCATCAGCATCCTTTCTTCTCTTCCGTCCACGCACTCCAGCTTTCTCTGTACTACCGGTTTCAGGATCATCTGCAGGTGCTGACGACGAACGTTTCTTGCGTTTCGGCTTGGCGTCGTCATCTGTCTTGGACTTCCTCGGTCGACCAGGAGCTTTCTTCCTGTGTTTTTTCTGGCCATCTTCCACGTTCCTGGCACCAGCAGTCAACCCGCTGGTCTCTGCACACACAGTTCACATCGGCAGCACTGTCTTATTGACGGTTACAGAGTTAGTGATTAGCAGAACCCATAATTTTATACGGCACCAAAGTATCAGCAGCTTGCCGAAGATCTTGGTTTAGAATTTGTGACTGTATGCTATAAAAAAGAACCCATTATTATCCTGAATTTAAAATATGAATGCTCTTAACTAGTTACTTTTTTGCCAGAACTTGCCCAGCACTGCCCACAGTTTTAGCTGCACAATAAACTACTCAGCAGTCAGCAAGCACCAAGACTAGTACTGCATCTAGCGAATAAAATCTACTTAATAGAATCAGCTATACAAAGATCTGTGATCCAGAGTGACACCAAAAGCTAATCAATCATTTGGTCACAATTTGATCACAATGTTAAGAGCAACCATGTAGACGTCACCATAACGTTGCTAAAAGCGGAATTTTGACTCGCTAATTGTCCCCAAATCGAGTTACAGTGCCGGGCAGCCTCACGTTCAGCTGTGCCCTAAATCTGTAGTCATAATTTGTGTATTAACATAATTATTATTGTATGCATGTGTAGGTTACATACCGTACTGTGCTAGTGGACATTTTCTAATTGACACACTACAAGTGCTCTATTAATATTAGTGCTATAAGTCCTCTTGGTGAAGGAAAATGTTACATCTTCATCTATCAGTGTTTGTTTTTTTGTTCGTTTTTTCATGAAGCAAACAGACAACAACAGTGACAGATACAAGAAATTTGAGCTAATGCTCACAAGATGCACGAAAGCCTATAGCAGTTCCGATTCAGTAGTTTAGCTGAAAATTGGAGTGATCACGCTAAGTTAATATACAAATACCAAATTCTCTATTTGGATCGCATAACGACAGTTCTGTGGCGCCACCTTGTGAATGATATAGACATGTGTCGCAGGCCAAAATCGCCAAAAAAATCCACAAAACCCCCTATTTTGGCATTCAAGGTCATTCAAGGTCACTGAATTCGGCGCCAATCGAGAGCCAGTGTACGACTTCCTATTAGTGATTAATAGTAACCTAGCGGGGTGACCC
>Ga0209367_1007757_pt1 | contig 14749 bp, 7 predicted proteins | sample WorMetLIZISLAND2_FD_187412 | JGI IMG/M metagenome (GOLD analysis project Ga0209367, IMG submission 187412) | Marine gutless worms symbiont microbial communities from Max Planck institute for Marine Microbiology, Germany - Olavius geniculatus... ... | reverse complement strand
GTGGGACAACCCTGCAGGAGTTAAGCCACGCTGCCCTAGATAGGCAGCGGTGGGCAGCGATAGTAAGAATGGCGTCAGACACCAACGGGCATTGAGCCCACGGTTGTCGATGATGATGATGATGATGCTTTACATACCGGTAACTGTGAAATCTCACTACGGGTCATGTTAAAACACTCACATGCATACAGCAAGATTGGCTTATGATATGACCGAATCAAATGCATAATCACTATATCATTACTGAATCCTTTAACATGATACAGAATGCCATTCAAGGCTCTACAGAACTTTGCTTTATATTCATGTCGCTGTTTCTCAAACAGTAGGCAATTACATAGCAGAAACAATGTAAATAAATCAGAAAACAAACTATGCACACAGATCAACACAATGGAAACAATTAGTGTACAAATATCATATTTAATGATTAAAACATCATATTCAGTTGCTGAAATGCAGTCTTTTCTACTTGTTTGGCTGCAGTGGCATCACCAATATAAAAGCAGCCAGAGCAAGAAGTTGCAATTTTCGGACACGCAAATTTTCGACACAGGAGATTATGAGTGCTCAAAATTCCAACTATGCCATTAAATTTCCCCAAAATGGGAAGGTTTCAACCCCAAATACTGTATTTTTGAAGGAAACTTATTCGAAAATAAGTACATTTTCCAAGAATTTCCCAAAGTCCTAAATTTACGAGAGGAAAGGCTTTTTGCCCTTGTCCTCTCTGGCAAGATGCCATTGTTTGCCTTGTGGCCAAAACCTAGACATTTGTTGACATTGTTGAACAATATTTATAGTACCTGTGCAGAACACTCAACAGGTATTTTAACATTAACGCTCAAGTTATACGAAGCTGATCAAATGAATTCACAAATTTACAACTATAAGAACATTTGTCAGTGACACCTCAAACTGGCAGCCAGCAGACTGCAGCTGACATGGTCTTGGTCTGAATGAGCAATGTTCCACATGAATTAGTAGCTGTTAACACATACACACACACTGATAAGCACATGAACGAACTGCAACACATTTATATCAAACCACACTAACGAGTAAAAACCACAGCGAAACTTGTGTAATTAGATACCAGATAATTGACAGATGCTAATATACGAGTACATATAGTACCATAGTAATAAACAGAATGCAATAAAATAATAACACTGACATGAATATGTGTATACTGCATTATTGCTACAAATATTTGTTCTACGAGAATCGTTCGATAAATAAGTTTACAAAATAATGCCATTCCATTAATTCTTAAATTAGAAAAAAAATTCAAAATATACATTTTGTAAGAAATTTCATTCTGAGTAGCAGCTGTGAGTTTTATCACAATGACGTCACTTTGACGTCATTTATACAAATTAAATACGGCGACGTTGCCACTGAAATAGTCCCGTTGCAAACAGCACGTTGTCATTGCTTTTTCTGGATAGCAAAAAGACTTAAAGAATTTATGCGGATCAGATTCACTCTGAGATGTATCCAGTATATGGCGACATGCTATTATAAAGCCAATAGTAAAGATTTTGTGTAAGAAAATTCTAGATTGGCAACAATTTGCATCAGCTACCAAGGAGCAATAAGAGTTTCATCAGTGGTTTGGACAGCAGCCAGGATCGTTCTTTGCATCGAGCATTCAGAAGATTGTTGACAGATAAGACAAAATACTTGAAAGAACTCAGGCAATATGTTGAAAAATGAAACAATAATGTTTAACATTTAAAGTTGAGTTTATTCATTTTTTTAGTTCATGTGTTGCTTGTCACTTGCAAGTTATGATAGATTACTGATGGGAAAAATAATACACAAATACAATGTGTTCTACTAACAGGTGACGTCACAATAATTATGCCATCATCACAAAAATTTCTATGTATGTTTGAAATTAAATTCCCTACAAAACGTATATTTCAGCTTTTTCCTATTTTAAAAATTAACGGAATGGCACTATTTTGTAAACTAATTTATCGAACGATGATCGTAGTATGACAAAAATGCAAAAAATTTCTTGCAAATCTGATGGCAAAATTTCCAGAAAACTTTTTACGGATATCATCAAAAGTGTCTTCAATATAATGATAGAAAAAAAATATAAGAAATAAGTCAACCTGAGAGCGCGGTACCATCTCCTCACAGTGATATGGACATGGACATGGCGTCAACGAACATTCGTTATCAGTATGACTCTATGAACAGACAAGCTAATAACATATAGGCACCAAATAGCATCAAACTGAGATAAATTCCATCTTCACATGACAAACTTCCACAACACTGGTGCTGGTGCACCACAACAGCATATGGTAGCAATATCGACATTTTGCTACATGCTGTTGTGGTGTGCCATAAACAGCATTATGCAAGACAAGAACACTGTCACTGTGACTGTGAGAGAAGGGTAGCCAGTGCGACCACTGACTTATCAGCAGTGATGGGCACTAACTTTTATTTTTAGTTAAACTTTAACTGTTTTACTAACTAAAAAATAGTAGTTAAACTTTCAGCTAAACTTTTTTTCTAACTACCTTAAAAAGTTAACTTAAAATTGTTTTAAATAGTTAAACTTTTTTTGAAATATTTTTTTCACTTTTTCACAAGACTGACTTTACGGTCTTCACTGATTGTTCATTTGTTCCGTGCATCGACTGAGTGTAATTAATAAAGCAGAAAAACTGCAAGTGAAGTTATATTTGTCATAACATCTTCCAGCACATTTCCACAGTTCAATATGATATAGACAGACAGATCATAATCATCATTCATCTGTGACTGGAGAAAGCTGCTGACAGAGTGTTTCATCAGACTAATGCACAGTTAGTCAGTTAAAACTTGCACAGCACAGAACAGAGGAAAATACATCACATCACAGTGCAATGCATGCTCAACATGCCAAAATTTTTAGACTCTTTTAATACTGTAAATTTTGAACTTTTTTATCTCTGTATTTTAATGGTGATGCTGTTTGCTTTGCATGAAACGAAAAAGATACTCAGTTAGAACTTGCACACCAGCACCACAGTCTCAACAGGAAGTTGTATTTATTATCCAGCACAGTTCCAGTCACACATCATAGTCATCATTATCAAAACTCAAAACTGTGACCACAGAAAGATGCTGACTGTTTCATCAGACCGGCGGGGAGTCACTAAATTATTATCCTGTTGCTCACAGAATATCACTTATTGACTCAGGACTGAGTCGTACACACCGCCAGTAAATTTTCTGATTCAAATAAAAAAATCTAGTTAAACTTTATAGCTAGTAACTAATTTCTTTCAAGTTAAACTGTGCTCTTAATGTAAACTTTTAAAAATTAGTTCAACTTATGGTCTAACTAAAAGAAAGTAGTCAAGCTTTTAGTTAGTAACTTTTTAGTTAACTTTTGCCTATCAATGCCTATCAGGACAGCATGATAGCCAGCACTGTATGCTATCTGCAGTCAGGCAAACTGTTACCATTTAGCACTTTGACGCTGCAGACAGGGTGACAGAAAAGACATAGCCATAAAAATACAGCTACAGCAATTCCGAATAACTTATACTTTTTGAAACTCTTCTAAGCTGAGTAACTTTAGAACAATGGGTCAGTTTAACATATGTGTCATATGTGTGTAACAAAAGCCATCAGGTTGATTCATACATAATTGCAACAAAAAACTAGTGTAAATTTGTCACTAACAAAATATCAACATGCTGTAATGTCCTTTTATCGCTTGCATTTAACAACTAGAAAAATTATGACTTATTGAAATAGCTGTAAAACGCTGCTTCAACTAACTACAAATATTTCTCTTTAGGATTTTAAAAGAACTATCAGCTAAATGAAGAATATCTGAAAAAATGTGTGTGTTCTGAGGTAAAAATTTCACAAAATACAACTTTGACGATCAATTAAACTAGAAATATGAGGAACGTAAAGCCGCCCGGCGCTGTAAGTCCGATTGGGGGACAGTTAATGGGTTGAAATTTCGTTTGCAGCAAAGTCAGGTGGTCTGAACGCAACTGCATTATCATATACATGTATAGCAAGCGCAATGTTAAACTTGGGTGGTTCAAAATGAGACAATGGAACTTTGTTGTTTGTAAACCCAAGCTCACGATTTTTCTGTGTTCGACGTGGAATCGATCGTAGTTGTAAACGCCATTTTCCCTTTATCGACATCTCTATCCATTCTCGAGATATATGTGATCAAAGTCTAAAGCCGTCCAAAAACGCGCGAACTGTCAATGTTGGGTAGGTTGAAATGAGCAAACACAACTTCGTGTTTAGTGGACCAAAGTTTATCAGTTGTTTTTTTTGTTCAACGCATAAGAAACAGTAGTTTATAACACCGTTTACCGCTTGTCGATATCTGCATCCGTTTCAGATACAGTGGTGCTCAAACTCAAAAGTTGCTCTAAATCGCGCCAAATTTTGGACGTTTTTGCCCTCCCAAATTTTAAGGGGGCGTTGCCCCCAAAATTGTACATGACTGAACACCTCCATCTAGTGGCACATCAAGTGGCAAAGCTTCGTGGGGCTATTCCCCTTAACTCCAAAGTTATGGTGGCTCATATGCTACATTTTAAGCCAATTTTGACACCCCTTTTGCAGAAAATTGTCGGGGTGACCCACATCCTCTGTGAGGTATGAGTTAGGAAGACTTGACCATTCTGTGGCGCGTGTAAAAATTTCAAATCACAGCATCCCCTAAGGGCCGAAATATGGTCTTCCGAATAAGTCGATTTGGTGGGTAAACATTAGCCGCGAGAACGCTGTGAAAAGTGGACAAAAGTTCACCAGACTTTTTCCGTATAATGCGGGAGGAAACGCTGTCGATAATTTAGTTTTGCTTTTTTGAATATCTCTATCCGTTCCAGATATATTCGCGCTCAAAGTGGGAAGGGGTCCGAAATTGGGCCAAAGTTAGCATGTTTTTCGCCCCCAAATTTTTTTCAGGGCAGGCACCCAAATATTTGGATGGTCATTTGTAAACTGAACATGCTTCCAACCATGTGGCAAAATTTCGCGGAGATCGACCCACAGACCTCGGAGATCTCACATTGAAAAAAAATAAAAAGAATAAACAGCAGTAAAACATAAGGCCTTCCAGAAACTATCGTTCCGGGCGGCCTAATAAATATTAACACCATAAACTGACACAATAACAAACATTCTTGTCTACCTGCAAATTAATGAAAGGAACTTCATCTTGACAGTATTTACAACGCCGTAAACGATATACACACTGCTCAATGTGTGCCTGCTCAAACAGCAGTAAACATATCAGCAAACCAAGATGTCAAATGACATACGACTGCAACATAAAATGTTCAATTGACTGCGAAATCAACTTAAAATACAAATGAAACAGCACCAATATAATGCACATGTACAAAGAAGAACTTAACCTTGTACTGTGACCACGGCATTGTCTGGTTACAGCCATGTGCCTTGAACATGCAATACACAAGGAAACGTCGCATCTCACGCTGAGCTGAAAAATCTGGATAAATCTGAACACAGGTAAATACAACATGACACTAGCAGTTCACAGTTTATAATACATTATTATTTTTCTATACTTAGTTCGGCATGGTAGTTATGACTGTATTTTTAACTGAATACAACATGCATAATAGCACAAACATGAATGAAAAATGTCTGACAAAGGGAACAAAATCCACGACACATTAATTCACCTCCCCTCCCGAAATGTTGGTAAATTTTTCTCTTGACAAATCAACAGTATACAGTCATTTGCGTTGCACATAAATAACTAAAACGTCATCAAAAGATGTGCTTTGAAAGCTAAAAATGTGCCAAAAGTTTTGTGGCTGGGCCTTTGCTTCAGACAATACTGGGGAAACTTGTTAAGTACCCTCCAGAGCCACTACCTAGATTGCGGTGAAGGAAAAAAAGTAAAAAGAAAAAAATGAAAGAAAAAAGGGCTCAAAGGTAAAGGAAAAAATCAAACCCACCCCAATTAACTAAGCAAAAATTATGGCTACGAACTTAGCTAACAAACAAACATGCAGACAGACGCAAATTCATTTCCTTTCTTTAACAAAAAGCATTAAAATTAAATACTTCATCTACTGCACTTGCACTCATCATGTACAACTGTAACTAAATAATGTGTTCAAACAGATGAGAGAAAATAGCACTGCATCACCTTTTCCATTGTGTTATTAGCTTCACAGTCCAGATCACCAGATGGACAGCGAATTACAGACTGACTGGATGCATCTTGAAATAACTTATCAACACACAGTTTGCATATGCGATGACCACATGGCAGTTGGCGTGGCATATTCAGAACCAAATGACAATAAATGCACACATACTGCGAATCCAGAGCTACAAACTCTGGCAATGGTATACTGTCGACTGATGTGGCAAATGCCACCATGGACGCTGTCATACTGCTATCCATTATGGTATTTAAAATGATCAATGTTAATAAAATGTAAGAAAAGAGTTCAAAATCATAGTCTGCCAAAGCCACAGTTTCGAACAGCCCAAGTGTTGCAAGTGAAATAAAGATTCCACTCATGAGGAATGTTTACTAAAACATGCTTTATTCGATCACGGTATAGATGCTCCAATTAAACTATGCAGAAACTAGAGCTTTGCACGGGCCGAAATTTCATGGCTCAGCCCAGCCCAACATCATTTTGGCCCGGCCCGGCCAATTAACTATTTGTGATATTTTGGCCTGGCCCGTAACAGCCCGGCGTAATTGAAGCCAAGCCCGGCCTGGCCCGGCCCGTTGACAAAAATGAAAAAGAACAATGTTTTGTACAAATGCCGACAATCGATTATTAAACGACAACAGTCCAAAACTGAAATAGTTAAAATCGTCATTGTCCTATAGGCGAACAACAATAAAACCTTAGGCCTGCTTACTGGAATCTGTAAGATTAGGCCTATCTTATGCAAGAACAGAATGTTGACAACATTGTCTGGTGAGAGAGCAGTACGACGTTCAGACACAGACTCAGTGTATTCAGCAACACTGAGCAATCGCTCACTCACTGCGCTACAAGAGGGTACTGCAAACCCCTGACGAGAGGCCTATGCGATAGCCACCAGTGGCTGACAAGAGGAAGTACTGGTACTCCACCTTTACTGGTGAAAAGGCGTCGCGACCCTTCCATGAGGAGCGAGGGACATGCCGACAGTTATGGCATTGTGGCTGTTGGCATAACATGTATACACTTCACACTGTCAACTACCCAACATGGTATGAAGTTTTCAACAAGTTGAAGTTTGAAGAAGAAGAAGTAGCAATAGGCGTCATTACAAAGTAATCTGATAGGCCTACTGCTGGGTAACTTAGGTCAGTCTCACGTGCTTTTTGCTACTGCCACTCTGAAGTGATCCCCCACTGTGCCGCTATCAAAAGAGGGAAAGGCATAGAAGTATATAGGAGGCCATTGACAGACAAAGCCCACCGTGGACCAGAGGATGTCATTCTGCCTCCCCTGCCGACCTAATGGGCCCAGAGTCCACCACTCTAGATTTTCATGGTGCTATAATATGCAAATCTGACTAGTTGTAATTTTTACGGGCCTACGCAAATCAGCTGGCCCAGCTTGGCCTGACCCGGTAACTACTCGACCCGGCCCGGCTCGATTTCTCGAAGAAATTTTCAAGCCCGGCCCGGCCCGTAACGAGCTGGGCCGGGACGGACCACCCGGCCCGTGCAGAGCTCTAGCAGAAACTACAGCTACCTATGAGAACAGGAACCAATCACCACCAGACCCGAAATAGGCCTACTTCACATCATATCCCGTTAGTAGTCAAAAAGCTCACACCGGACCATGATTATTATAACCACACAATAACCACTTCCTGCTATTTACTGCTGAAAACAAGTGAGGCAAGTCAGTGAAGCCGACCAGGACATCTGCAGTATCTTATCAGCACATGGAAGTCATGGCGAGGGTCACTGACAATGACTCAATGTAAAACTCGTTGTCTACGTCGTCCTCAGATGACCACCCGCTGCGGAATTTACAGAATAAACGCTATCCAGACTGTGCAGACAGACGACGCTGCGGCACGTAAATCAAGTTAAATCGTTGAAGTCCATGTTAGAAGCTAAAGACTGAGCTTCCTGTAACACATAATGCATACGCTAAACGGAAAATAATGCTTTAAACGCATAACAAGCGGTTTCGTTTTCACTTTTCAGCGTACAATCCAACTGCATAGAATATAGAATATCATGCACTTGACCTTGGTTTCAAAAAGTTTAAATAAGTAAACCAATTGCGTGCGACTTGTTTAGACCAGTGTGAACACAGGGTGCGTAAAAATCGTCTAAAGTTTTTTTGCCACTTTGAGCAACCACGTAAAATTTTACAGCAAAATTTTACACATCTATTACTCGTTTATATTTATCTAATTGTGCCAAAACATATTTAACTAAAGCGAAGTTATTTTTTGTAACCACGTAGCAAATTATTTCTCGTGTTCAGACGCAGCAGAAAGCTGAACGAAAGAAAGAAAGACAATTCGCGCACGGTTTTTGCGCTACAGGAGAGCACAATGTCATTTGAACGAGAAATGTGAATTGGGAAGAGGGTACTCGATCATCTCCATTTCTCCCTTTTCTTCTCTTTCCTCCCATTGTTCATCTCTTTCCTTTCCTTTCTCTGTTCCTGTACTTAGAAGTACGACCCCTTAAATCCCTGCTAAGAGGTTTGGAGAAGTGCTGTCGTGAGCTCCACTAGCGAGGTCTGGGGCACTACACCTAGCCGAAACTTAATTTGGTGCAATTACAGCATTAAATATGAGATTTGGTGGCAACAATTTTTCCTGAGCCTCTAATAACAATTTCAACAAAAATTCCAGATCGGAGGACCTGCATATGGGCTGTCTAACTAGACCACCTTTGCCTATACCAGATTTGAACGACACAATAAACTATTTGCTGTGAACAATGACTGAGAACTCCAAATGCCCACCACCAGCTTTCACGCATGCATTTCGTTCTCTTTTTGGTTAAGTTTATAGCTTAGTGTAATGAAAGTTGTCCAAGATCATCTGCAGTACCTGTTTGATATTAGAGATTTATTTCAGTTATTGTGGGAAATTGTCAGTAGATATGATCAGAAGTTAAAAGACTTTAAAAGCTTTACCAGTAAAGTTTATGTTGCTTTAATTCATTCATTTGACTCAGACCAGAAGAAAAGACAGAGAAACTATACAAACTAAGAAAATGCTAGTAAGAAGAAAAAACAATGGGTCTATCAACAAGATGGATCCAGTAATGCATTTTAATTATTCTTTTCAGCACAGATTTAGCTTGCTGACATTGTGCACTGTATAAATTGTTATATTAGTACTATATTTTTATAATTGTTTATTATTATATATTATTATTATTGTTATAAATAACAATGTTGGATAATTACGCCTGAAGTACTTGTCAAATGACGTGTTGAGCCACATGACGATAATGATTATCAAATGTGTTAAGTGTATTACATGTCATCAAAAATCACACAAGAATATTCTACACAAAGTAGATTAATATAAATATCAGCTTACATCAGCGTAAAAAGCACAAAACTGCAGTATATCATAAGTGCAATGCATGAAGTAGATCTATGCACAAAATTCAAGCAAAATCATAAATATGAATTAATAGCAATGACTTTTTAACTTGACAAAATGTGAAAATGGTGTATATGAAAACAACTTTGAACGATACTAATACATAGTCTGTTAACATAGACTACCACAGTATAACAAAATCTACATTCAATTATATTCAAATTTGTATACCAACGTTGTGTGACATGACAAGAATGATTTAACATCACAAACTTTGTCTAAGTACATCATTTGCAAATGACATCAAATAACATGTGCTGTAATTAACAGCTGTAACAACTCATTTAACAATCATTATATCTGTGAAAAATATAGTATTCTGTATTTTTGCAATTTCATGTCAGAAGAATCGGAGTTTACACAGAATGTATGTGCAACACAAACAGAATTCTACATAATTCAGTATTTAACCTTCTTAATTTTTTGCGTCAGGCAGCCAGACACATATGCATAACTGCACGCAACTTAATGGCAAAAACACCACATATAATTAGTTCATGCAGGATCAGAAAAGCAATGTGCCAAATTTAAAAATTCTTACAGATATCCTAACTTCAGAATAATGCATGCAGAATTTTTAACAGCTATTTTTACACAATATTTAAATGTGAGTTAGCCACATTGCTAAACATCACTCAACATAATCAGTATCACTTCTGCACTCAACATCCAAACTATATCAGTTTATAAGTCTTAGTCATATATGCTCAATAACACAAAATACAATGATATACATCTCATCAATCTGCTGCTTTACATGTCAGCATCATCGTGAATTAGAAAAGCAGGTAAAGCAGGAAGTTGCAATTTTCCTAAAAATACTGCAAATTTCAGACAGAATTCCAACAAACAGTTACAAATTTCTGACACAGCAGATTATGGATGCTCAAAGTTTCAATTTTGCCCCAAAATTTCACAAAATAAACGTTGTCAACCCAAAATTTTAATTTTTAAATGAGAATTTTATGCAAAAAATTTTTTTCTGATTTGTCAGAAAATTTTCAGACAGCAAAAAATTGAGCAAAGAGCAATTGCCCACTGTCATTACACCACTAATTAGTGTAGTGCACAAATTACAATTAAACAAAATGTTATCATCAATTTAACATAACAGTCAGTGCTGAAATGTTACAAACACAATCATCAGCCATTAGTATGACAACAATACAAATGACTATGTTAATCAGTTCTTTGGCTGCCAAGCATTATTGTAAAGAGCCATGGAAATCACCCCTGCAGACATTCCAAGCAGAGCACCCATCAAAGGACTGGCAGACATCTGCCCAGCTAGTGCAGCTCCACTAACTGCACCAACGACTGATCCACGATCAATTCTAATCTGACCTTTGTTGTAGCGCAGACGATAGCAGCGGTCGTAGACTGAGTCTGGAGTGGCTTGTCTACCACGCAGGACACCTTGTGTCATCACCGGCCCAGCAACGAATGACAGCATCACACCCCACTTTCCACACTTGCACGCCGATGACTTTATGCCAGCAAATGACCTTGTCTCCGAACGTGCCAGAGCAACTACCGGGCCAACAACCAGCGTACCAAGTAAGCCGAATGCCTGTGCAGTTTTCATAATAACATGTGCATGCAGCTCTGCATACGGATATGGTATGTTATGCATCTGCTCATCTGTCACTTCAAAGCCAAGAAAATTTTTCAGCCATGGCACATTCATGGTTGGCAGTTAAGCACACGGACACTTCAATACAGTACCTGCACCAACCACAACAACTAAGAATAAGAGGTCAGATATATTCCCCAAAACCGTTTGCTAAGGCCTTAACAGCTGGTCTGAAGTTTTAACAGCTTGCTTAGCGGTTTAAACTGCTAAGCTGTTAAGATAGCAGCTACTTGGACTGCTACGTCTTAGCAGCTGGCTTATTGATTTAAACCGCTAAGACGTCTGTCACTGGCAGTAATTTTTGGAGCCCAAAAGCATTTTAAAGCAACAACCTTTACGTGATTCATAACTGGCCACTCATAAGTTATAACCAATGATTGTCAATCAAATGCTCATTAATATTCATTCACTGATTGTCACCACTGGCATTGCGATGACTGATGAAAACATTTGCACTAGCGCTGTGTGATACCATGGTTCCTATTACTCTGCAGAATTCATTTTCCCTGACTTTCCAGGACAAAATGACTCGTTTTCCCTGACTGATTTGTTCATTGTTCATTTTTCAATCGCTTGCAATTACACTACAAACAAGGCCAGCAGAACAAATTAAAAAATGCAGGTACAAATAATCTGGGAGCGAAGCGAACAGGAAAAATGTTTAACTGTTGTACGCAGTCTGCGTACAACAGTTCAAAATTTTTTTTGCATCTTTGTCATTCCCCTGACTGTAGAAACCACAGATACCTTCGATACCTCGATAAGTATCGCGAGTAATATCGTGCTACTCAATACCTGAGACGGTATCGTTATCGTGACTCCAATTTCAGGTATCGCACAACATTAATTTGCACTCGCTCTGGTGGCTTTGATTGCAACATTGTGAGCACAACACATTGTTTAATTTTATTTTTTTCGCTAAACCACTAAAACCGCTAGCTTATCGGCGGCGGTAAATAGCGACGCAGTTCCAGGGAATAATCAGACACGACACTTTTGCACTGCGCATCAGTTCTATACAAAGCGCTAGAGAGCCGGTTTCTGGATCTTTTAGTTAACTAATCAGTTAGTAAACCGTCTGTTAATTGTAGCTTGCTAGTTAAGTTTGTGCTCGTTTCTGAACAAAACCTGACTGGCTGTCAGCTAACTGAGCGGTAAACTATACAGTGTAGGTGCTTAGCAACGATGCACACGACACATCACTTCCGCCTAGTGCAGGCGGGCGTCATGAATATTAATGAGCGCAAGCGCACGTCAGCCAGCCTACGAGCCAGCCAACCGATTGCAGACGGCCATTTTGTCCATTCATGAATGGGTTTTGTGGTAAAATTTGTAGCAGCAAACATCTAACCGAGCGTTTTGAAAACTTTGCTATACGGTAAAATCATTGTATAGTATCACATTCGTCAATAAACTGCTTGCAAAATGGTACAAAAGTTGCGTTAAATACGACGACAACAATCGACGGTTAGCTAACTGGCCGATTTCAGCCAGTTAAATTTTTGGCCATTTTGATTAGTGCATTTTGATTTTGGTTAGTGCAACGGGAAACGCCAGTTATACAAATCTGTCAGTTAACACTAACTTGACCGGCCAGTTAAGATCCAGAAACCGGCCCTAAATAAACTAGAATAAATGAACAGTATGCTGATTCGGCATAATATTACTGAAAAATTACTGAATGCAAAACTTAACAGTTTACACTCAACGCCACCGATGACCACACCCACTGCCACCTGACCTAAACATAGAATAGGTAACAACAAGGACGTTCTATTAATAGCCTGGACTAGCAGCTCCGCCTTGCGTAGTGGCTTGGCCAAACGCCAAATGATCTTCTGACCTAGGCGACTGGCAGCCAATGGGTTAGCGCCTAATCAGCCTAACCGGAAGTCACGTGACTGCGGAACAAACTCGCCTTCACGACAGCTACGCTTCATTGACAACAGTCAAGGCGTGTCGAGTGCCAGCTGCATTGCATTTGGCCTATTAACAGAGGCGAAGACACGGCCCAGCACTGCGTCATTTTCTTCAACAATATGGCTGCTGGTTCGTGGAGTTAATAGTGAGTTTTTAATAAAAATAATTGTACAGATTTAATTATCGTGCAGTTTTTGTTGACAAAAGCGACAGATATTTGTCGCGCAGTAGTTTGCCGCGTTCTTTTTTTAACTGACATTGCAACTGTTTCGTATTTCTTGGGTTTTCGCTAGCCTATACTAGGCCCGTCCACAGCAATTACTCTGATGCATTCACCATTGTGTTTGTTAACGTACTGTTATCTAGCAGTAAATCTGTATAATACGCTTGCTCAATGCCAGACTTTGCATTGTTTTGTCTTGTAGAATTGGGTCATTGCTGATTATTGATGCCGAGAGCTGTGTTGTGACTATGACGGGCCATGCTTCTCTGATGGCTTTCGGTAGGCAGTCACTAATCTGAGTGTTCTGGAAGTCACAGATGACGTCACAATAATGATGTCATCATCAAAAAATTTCTACACGTGTTCAGAATAAAATTCCCTACAAAACGTATATTTCAGACTTTTTTAGAATTGGAAAACTAACAGAATGATGCTTTACAATTCCTGAAACTAGAGTCTTCCGGGCAGCCGACGGTGTTGCACCGTTTTTGACTGATCCACCCATGTGATGGACGAACGGATGGACAGACAGACAGAAGGACGGACGGACGGGCGGACAGAACTGCGATGGCTAAGACGCGAGATTTTTGCGTCTATAGGGGGGTTTTCGGGGATGGGCCAGCAAATGCTGCCAATCGAATTTTACCCCGACTGAACCTCGTTGCAATGGAAATGAAATTTGAGATAAAATGGGCTATAACTCAACATATGTACACAGTCTGCACGTGTATTATTTTTCCCACCACTAATCTATCATAACTCGCAAGTAACAAACAGCATATGAACGAAAAATGAATAGACTTAACCAGTTAACGCCATCTCTTTAAGTGCTAAAGACTAATGTTTTATTTTTCAACATATCGGCCGAGTTCACTGAGACATTTGTCCTATCTGTCAGCAAACTTCTGAATGCCCGATGTAAAGAACGATGCTGGCTGCTGTCTGTGCCACTGAAGAACGAGTGACAGCTTCTCGGTATATGATACAAATTTCTGCCCGTCTAGCATTTTTTTATACCAAATGTGAACTGCTCATTTCGTAAAAAAAAACTTGTCGCCATACTGCATGCGTCTCAAGAGTAAATCTGATTTGCATTTTTTTGCCCACAAAAATATAACAACGGTATGCTGTTGATTACGGGAGGATTTCAGTGGCAACGTCGCTGTATTTAATGTTTATAAATAACGTCACAGTGATGTCATCATCATAAAACTTGCAGCTGCTGCTACTCAGAATTGAATTCCTTACAAAACGTATATTTCGGATTTTTAATATTTGAAAAACTAACTTAATGATGCTGTTTTGTAATTTATTCATCGAACGACCCTTGTAGTTGGATGGTACAAATG
>Ga0209367_1007756_pt1 | contig 14750 bp, 7 predicted proteins | sample WorMetLIZISLAND2_FD_187412 | JGI IMG/M metagenome (GOLD analysis project Ga0209367, IMG submission 187412) | Marine gutless worms symbiont microbial communities from Max Planck institute for Marine Microbiology, Germany - Olavius geniculatus... ... | reverse complement strand
AATCAGGAGTATTGCGAGACAAGAATTCCACTGTTTCCCTGGCTCGATGCGCTGGGGCATTGTCTTGCTGAAATGTAAAACACTCAGATCCAGAAATGTTACGAATAGCTGGAAGAAGATGCTGACTTAGCAGGACGTCTCGAGTTTGTCGGTGCTTGCGTTTAAAAGGGCATATCTCTTCGTTTACAGTTGTACAGCGGTTTTTCTTAAAAATTTCAGCTTTTACGTAGAATTGGCTTAAATTTTTTTGGTAAAAAATTCGCTTAATTTTCTGAGCCTGAATCCGACTTACAATCACTTTTAATGGGGTCCCAGTTTTTTTGAGACACAGTGTATATTTCTGTCTGTTCACGGTCATCTCACGAAGCTTCTTTCGTCGGCAACCCTTCGTTTAACACCAACTCATTACCAACATGGGTAACCGCCCATCTTTCGGGGCCGAAGGTACCCATTTAGCTGAAATCTTGCAATCACCCAGTACGAAAAACGAAGCGAAAATAGCGGGTGGTTACATATCTATCGTAAAGGCGTCTATCTATCTGTCTGACTCTCTGTCTGTCACACTCTGCGACTGTATCAAAACGGTGCAACTATGATCACGAAATGTTCACTATAAACTGCCTAGTTTTAGGATCCGTAAAGTTTTTTCCCAGAAATTTAAAAGGAGTCACCCGGATCCAAGGTACTAAATAAGAGGAAAGTACGAAAAATTGGCGATAAATCGCCGTATCTCAGAAACGGTGCAAGATAGGAGTAAGGTCATTATTAATCATTAATAGAAAGTCCTGTAAGTCCTTTCACTTAAACCCCTAAAATACGGGGTTTTAGTAACTTTTTACGCCGAAATGGCTAAAGATAGACCAAGACAACTAGCGTAGGAAATTTTGAGCATTAAACGTACATTTTATCTGTTTAAGTTTCAACCCTTTTGTTAGGTTCAGGAAGACCTCCGTACGGAGGGTTCAAATTTGGATACCTCTTTAAATGCACGATTTTTACTATACTATCACAAAAATTTAGCCTAAAACGAATATAGATACAGACTTGCTGCTTTTCGTAACAAGCACTACTGACAAATTTTCCGGGCGTACAGATATCGATGATTTTGAATGACCTTGAAATCCAAAAAGCGTGTTTTAGTGATCCTTTTCGCAATTTTGGGCTACCGCGCATATTTCAGCAGTGGATAGCGCAGAAATTACTAGAGGTAAGCCAGGACAACCTACGCACGAAATTTGCAGCATAAAACATTTTAACCCTCTAAATTTTGACCTCCTAGGTTCAAGGAAACCTTTGTACGGAAGCGTCAAATTTCGACCACTTTTTAAAACGCATTGTTATTGTATTGCGCGTTGTTCACTCACTACACTAATTCCCCACGTGGTAGCACCGATGCTGTCACGCGTCACGTGAGTTTTGCTCAGATTACTTGATCGGCTATAGCTGCAGTCAGATGTTGCGCCTTCAAGTTGCGGGCATACAGTCATCCGCAATGTCAGAATTCTGATACGTCAACAAAATCCCCATACCTGTCACATTAAGCTCAAATTAACGCCTTGTCAACGACGCCCAGCAGAAAAAAACATGTAGGTATTAGCAGGCACTCGCGTTATTTACTATATCACCATCTGATAATGGATCTCCTCACACAATACAAACCTTTACACGTTCCGTCTGAAACTACCCTCGCCGGCGACGAATGAGCGTGAGAAACCGTTATTTATCTGGTATCTGTGGGAACATCGCAAGACGACACGATCCACTCGTGACAGTAAAGTGAGTCACTTCTGGCCGGTATAACAGACATGTCTATAAAAAACAGAGGCCGCTTGCCCGAAATCTACTGCGCAGTAAAGACCGCTTTATAGCATGTATAGTTCCATGGCGACGGTTGGTTGAGATGTGAGAAGTAAGTTGTATCTTTTATCAATGTTATATACTCTGACAACTTTTTAAATTTCTGTACGCAAGAAAACAAATAACATACTGTAGGAACAGCAATCACATTGATACATTTTATAGACCTTTATTGATTGAGAAGGTACAGCAAATAGCATTATGACTAGCATGATGGTAAATGCAAAACGGTTCTATCTCCGTTCTTCGCAATATTTATTTATTTATTTATTTTAATATGTAATAAACACTTGCTACAAACGCGCAAGAACAATAACATAGGAAAACAGTAAAGAAAAAACTACAAACATTACTAAGGTAGACAAAAGGAACACAGAAAATACACGCTAAACATAGGAAAAGAATGAAAGAAAAAAACTGGAAACATTACTAAGGGAAACAAAAGAAATATAGAAAATACATGACAAACAGACTACAAATAAACAAACTAATAACAGTATACAGTAATACACAGTACTGTACTTCTGGAAAGGCAAAATGCAAGAAAACTCGCACTATATAAAATATACCCACTAACAAAATACTGCTCCTACTTTCCAGGTATGTTGACATGGCCCTCGGTCGTTCCCATGATAGCTAAAGACGTCGTCTTGGCGGCTGCCCCAGAAACACAAGCCCAAAATTTAAACTTCGCCTATTTATTACGGCTGTTGATGAGATACGGGATGCAGATGTGGCGCATTTTCATGGCTTGAAAATATAACCTTCATCGAAGCAGTAACTGTATGATATTATTTGTGTTGTTCTGTGCCAGAATCGCAACTAATGTCCTGCAATAGGCCTAACTGGCTGAACACTGAAAGTCTGATAGTGACGGTGGCACAAAGATGGCTTTTCCTGAAAAGTACGTATTCATTACTCATTAGTTTATTCATTAGTTGAACGTACGTATAGTTATTAAACTGTGAAATGTTTATGCATGTCGGTTTAGATTTTTTTTGCTCGGTAGAATTTACGACAGATACAGTAACAGTAAAATTGTTATGTTTACCTGTACTATGCATAACATGAACGAGTTATGCTATCGTAATAATGTCTGTGTGTTTGTTGTCCGTTTGATGTAAACTACATGTACATTGATATGTTGCAATTATAGATTAGACTACCTTTAATTTTGTTACACAATAGTTAACCATCTTAGCTTTTAACAAGCCTGACCTCAGCGATTTAGTGCAAATTTGGTGTAGAACAGAGATAAGGTTGAACAAATTGGCGATTTTAATCAATAAGTCGCTGTCAGTGTTTGAATTACCGGGGGTTGGGGCCCAACTGCTTTCTCAACCCTCCCTAACACACTGTCAAATTATGTACTGTGGGGTCAGCTATATACTATATACATAGGATTTACATCACAATTTTGGTCGGGCTCCAGCCGTTGAAAAGTCCAACCCCCAGCTAATCTTTCCCAATTCAAACACTGGTCGCTGTACCTCAGAAACGGCGACAATAAGAGCCAAGTTTACTATTGATCACAAATAAAATTTCGCACAAGCGCTTCCGACTGATACGAAAATAATCGACTATGGATGACCTTGATTGCCAGTGTTGTAAAGTTTTTAAATACTTTAGTATTTAAATACTATTTAAATACTTTGACAGTATTTAACAGCAAGTATTAAAATACTTTCAAAAGGCTAGTATTTAAAACAGTGTTCAAATAACTTTTAAAAAGTATTTTTAGTATTTAAAAAATTTTTATTACTTACCACGGCACTTTTTTTTAGTGTTTGTCTGTTTGCACGGTTGCACAACAATTTTGTATTGCATGAACGACATCCATACTTAGCAATAGACCCCAAGCCGCCGACTTAGCCGCCGCCACCGCGCCGTGATTTTGCTAAGCCGCCGCCGCCGCGAAAATCGCGGCCAGCCGAAAAAAAAATTTGTAATATCGGTTTGTATGACTAATGCTGCGTTCCATTGGGATCGTGAGCTCGTGTTCACGAGAAGCGGAAACTGGTGATCACCATCGTGAGCGTCCCAAACACTGGAAGTAAATTGGCGGGAAACGACGGAAACGAAGTAGGCCTAAACAAAGTCGTAAAATGCAATAAACACTGGATCTATCCTAATAGCTTTTCCACTCAAATATATACGCGTACTAATTTTAAAGTAACCTAAGTTTAGTCCGAACCACAATCCTAATTAACTTAACACTAAAATTGCTTGGTGGGAAAGTTTTGCACAATACGAACCTTTCCGCACTGCCTACAAGTAATTTAATGCTAAAATCTGTTTTCTGCGTCGGTTTGACTAAACTCGTTTCCGTGGATTTCAAAGACCCTTTGATGTTTACGCGCGAGAGCTAGAATAGCTGCTATAGCGCGAATTAGCTACGGTAATTCTGTCTGTCTTGGTGTCTGTCTGTCTGTCTGTCTGTCTGTCACGACCTAGTACCGATTGGAGACCAGGTAAGATAGAGACTTTGTGTTTTCACCATAAGAAAGCTTCGAATCTCTAGTATTTCGTGAAAAAATTTCATGCCGCTGGGTGAAGGGGATCCTCATGAACGAGAGGACAAAAGAGGGGCACCCACCTTAAAAGCGTTATTCTACCGATATTGGCTCGTCTAACGTGAAAAAGGTTGCAGATAGGCACAAACATGCTGCTTATCATAACAAGCACTGGCGACGAGCTTTAATAAACTTTCATCAGCTGCTTCAACTGTAATAATCCGAACGATTGTGTGACGTTTTTGTCCCTTATTACGCGGTCTTTAATTCCCCGGTTCTGGCTTGTCTTGTTGGATTTATTATATTTATTTATTTTATGGTCTTTGTCGACAGCCAGTTCGATGCCTACTGTCTTGTTTGTAAATGCCTTAATGCTGTTCGCTGAACACAGAAATCGGTTGTACCAATTACCCGGCACAGACAGACGAGAAGCGAGATCTTCATTACTTCAGAATGTGGTTCAAGGTTAGCCACTTACTTTTTTGAAAACTCATAACGGCACTGGTTTGGAGCTTTTATACACTAATGATTATTAAAAAGTAAGCTACATTAGATCATAGGCCTAGGCGACGACCTACAGCAGGGCAGAGTCGGGCCGACAATCAATAGTGAAAGATGCTCCGATCTCAAGTTACAACTAAATAACTATATTACAAAAATGTTCGACATAACTGCAGTGTTTGTTTGTTAACAAAGGTTATAAAAAATTGCCTTTTTAAACCATTAAGTCGCCGTATTCCAAAAATGGTAAAAATAAGGCGAAGGTTAAGTTATTATTGATCATGCGTTATAAAAAATACTTACTTACTTATTTACACTATTTAAAAAGTTGCGCAATTGGCACTTACGTTTAATAAGAAAATCAAACTACACTGTGTCCCAAAAAGCATTCCCGACATTTTCGACTGTAACTTGAAGACTAATTATCAGATTTTGATAATTTTTTGTAGGAATATTTCTGACACAACTTGCCATCTAATGACCATTTAGTTTCTCACCTCACCCAACTTCTGTTTCTGCACTACCTGGGTCTGCACTACCTGGGGAAAACACAACCAGCGAAATATAACTTTTTTTTATCCAATGCTATATGATTGCTTAGTAACCATAACGCGTAAAAACATTTTGTTCACATTTCTGACATGGTGGCTGACAATTCATCCAGTTGTACAATTTTCAACTGCCTGCAGCAAAATTGCTTAAAGTGTTGGCCCACTATGAAAACACAAGCAAGGAAACGCTTTCTCCATTCATTGACAGCAGTATCGATCAGTTTCTGCTCCAGACCAATCCAGGCTGTACCAGTCGCTTATTGACTTTACAAACATTTCTAAACTTTATCTAACAGACACCCTGCTGCATGACAGTCAAACCTTGTAATAGACTTGCTGTTAGGGCCCACAGATTAGGATAGGCGGAATTTATTGACGTTTTTTATTCACTTTAACACGTATTATGCTTGGTCTGGTTTCCCCAGGTAGTGCATAAGCAGAAGTTGGGTGAGGTGGAAACTAAAACATTTCTTAAGTAGCCAGTTGTGTCAGAAATATTTCTGCCAAATATTATTATAATTTGCTCATCTTTGTTCAAGGTATTATCGATAATGTCGCGGATGTTTTTCTCAGATTTTCTGTTTATTTCAACACATATTTCGCTTGATCTGTTTCCCTAAGTAGTGCAAAAGCATACATTGGGTAAGGTGGAAAACTGAACGGTAATTTAATGGCATTTTGTGTCAGAAATATTTGTACGAAAAATTATCAAAATCTGGTAATTGATTTTCAAATAACAGTCGAAAATGTCGGGCATGGTTTTTTGAGACACAGTATATACAAACCACGCCTTTTGGAGTAATGACTATGTCACCCCTATGTTTTGGTAGCAATCGAAAGCAGTTGTGAGACTCCAATTACTGATTAGTGGTAACCTTAGCCATATCTCTCACCGCTCGCTTTGTTTTCGATCGCGACTCGTTGGTTTAAAATCGCGAATTATCCCAACCCTTGTCTTATTCAGCGTCTTCGATCGGCGCGATACTTTTAAAATTTGTAGAAAACGTTTTTTGGTAGCAGAGCGTCACAGACCTGACAGTAAAAATGTTGCGACAGCTTGCGTTGTTTTGATAGTAGCATAGCACTGTAGGAGTGTGTAATTAAGTAACTAAGTAAATAAATTTGTATATCGCATAATGTTAGCGGAAAAACCCGCTAAATCGAGCCGTGTGACGGACAACCAGACAGACAAACGGATGCCTTTGTTACAGTTAAAACAGGACATCAAAGAAAACTATGCTGACGCCTTGTAAGTACTAAAAATACACCTTGAACAACATTCGCGACTGCATGCATGTTTAGGCAACCAGCAACGTATCCTGAACGTGCTGCTGATTGGCGAAACAGGAGTTGGAAAGTCCACTTGGATCAACGCCTTCGCTAACTACTGCGTGTTCGATTCTCTGGAGGATGCCGTACAGGCTGGCGGATTCTTTCCAATCCCGTGTACTTTTCCAGTCACAGATCCACAAACCAATGAGCAAATTACTATTTTGTCAGAAGGTAAACTTCTGACAGAAACGCAAACTGCAAAGATTGGCGATTCTGACACTCAAAACGTAAGTTAATATGCATTTAGGCACACAGAAACAGACACAGTCATTAACTTGATCGACACTCCCGGGTTTTTGGATACCGGCGACGTAGGAACATCTGCTCACGACAAAGATAAGGAACATGTCGACAACATTATCAAATTACTTTCAGCATATCAAAGCATTTACGCCATTTTTATCTTGATTAAAGCAAACCAAAATCGACTGAGTGAAGCGTTTCGGTACACACTCACCGAAATTTTTAAGCGCCTCGACAAAAGCGTATGCAACAATGTGATTTTCATTTTTACAAATGCTAAAAGTTCAAACTTTAAAACAAACTTAGCGCAGGGAGTTCTTTCGCGGTTTCTCAAAGAAAAAGAGATTCCCATCGTTTTGCCACCAGCAAAGCCAGTATTTATTGCTTTGAAAATGACATGATGCAGTTTCTTGCTGAGTGCAAAAACAAAATTGAACACAGTGAAGAGGATGTGAATGATGAATTGTATAGTTGGCGAAAGTCGATTAGCTCAACTCAGAATTTACTTCGTTATATTTGCAATTTAGAACCGCATTCCCTTAAGGTGATGATGTCCATTAACAATGCGTCTCACACAGTCTCAATGATGTCAAAGTTATTGCTAGACATGACAATGTGTATTGCCAACGACGTGGGCGATATGAAAGAAAAGGAGAAGGAGGCAGAAAGAATAAAACAACAAATAGCAAAAAATCCTAAAAGCTTTGCAAGCGACACACTTCGCGCATTACTCCATGTCACAGAAACAACAGTAACTACGAAAAAACTTGAACACCAAAATGTTGTCTGTGAGTCTGGTCCTTGTGGCAAAGTGGTAGAAGTTGAGGAAGGAGGTAAGAAGTTTACGTGCATCGTATACCCGCAAGTTTGCTGTGAAAGCTGCAGCGCGGCCAGTTTTGGCTTGTTCTTTTTGTTCCCATTTTAGCTGGCGAGGAACGTGCAGATGCTGCGGCTGCAATCGACGTGAACACAGATGGCGAAATATTGAGACGAAAGTTGTTACCAAGTCAATTTATCGACCCGACCAAAAAGTTATTGATGAAATTGTTGACAGTAGTGCCGCACTAAAAGTGATAAATGACGGAATTACACAGATTAAAGACCGAGTTGACAAATGCGAAAACGAGAAACAGCAAATGCTGGAAATTTGCGCAAAATTGAATGCTTTTGCGCACAAAAACGCTTTGGTCGAAACATCAAAGGAAGAGGATGAACTGCTGAGATGTTTGGAGAACGAAAGACAGACATATGCCATGTTAACAAACACAAGCAGTCAGGTTGATGACTTAGCAACGATAAAGTCCCAATACGAACAGCATTTGAGCAAGGCAATGGGTTACTCTCACAGAGTACATGTAGAAGACGTACCAAAGCTGATCGAACAGCTGTACAGACTGCCAATCAAAGGAAATGCCATTAGACGCGTGATGGATGAGGAAGAAAATGCAAGACGCAAAGTCATCGAAGAATGTCAAAAATCAAAAATGATATACAAAGTCAAACAACTCAGTAGTTTATTCTACAACTTTTCAGACTTGACCTCAAAAGTCACTCAAAAGTCTTCACTGGTGAAGAAAATGTAAAAGCATTTTGTTGCTAGCTTCCAGTAGTCGAAATACAATGTCATGTAAAGTTTAAACTATCAAAATCAAATTGCAGTTATGCTACCCAGTAGTGCACGGTTACTTTCGACAAAGTACAGTACGGACAAAAAGTATACGCAAAAGTCAAAAGAAGCGAAACAACACTAACACTCGGAGAAGGCACAGTAAAACATAAGACAGACTTTGTTCGCGCAGAGACAAATTACCGTGGATCTGACTAATCAATCGATCGATCAGTGTTATTTGTTTCAGACCACACAGATCCATATTAGTAATAAAGCACAGGACAGAAAGATGACAAAATATACACAGATAGAAACATGTTAAGGTATATAGGAAAGTCCATATATAGCCCTACACTGCGTTCAGAAAAAAACACCCACTCACTTTTTCCTTTATATCTCTGTGGAAAATGTTTAGATTTTTACAAAATTTTCACTGAGTGTTTAAGAGAAAACAAGTATTTCACCAAAAGAAAGTTAAATATTCTTTGCTACCGGTAACGTCATGCTGATGTCATATTTCCATGTTAAATTATAGGCTTTACCGTTGAAGATTAATGTTTGCGAGTCAGCAAGTGTTATAAAGCCGCAAGTTTGTGCAAGATGTTTCTGGACAATGTACAGACAATTGAATACTGATGTAATGAAACTTTTAAATGAAAAAATTGACATGACCGGCAGTATCAAGCCGTTCGACTGATAGCGGGCAAGTGGTCTAGAAAGAATGTCAGTTTATACGAACACAACTATAAAACAAAATCAAAAATGCAAACTAACAAACCGGAATATGACGTAAGAGTTAGGGCCTATTCATTACACACAAGTAAGTTGGAAAAGTCACAATTACACAAGGAACGTTTGAAATCAGTTAAACTTTTGAAATTTACTAAGAACGATAATGAATTCCAAACATTAATCACCCTATATGCGAAGAAATGACTACGCACACTGCAACTATTACTAGGTTTATATACCCCGGTAATTTATACGAGTGTCCTCGAGTAACGCTTGTGGAACACAGTTGGAAAAAGTTTTCACAGTCCAAATCCACTAAACCAAATAATATCTTGTAACACCATATAAGATCGATGTGTAAACGACGTAACTCAAGACTAGGCAAGTTTGTTTAAAACGCTGTTGACAAGACATTGATTTAAGGCCAGAAGTCTTTTAGTGAAACGCTTTTAGACCTTTTAGATGGCAACAATATCTTGCTTTGAGGTAGGTGACCATATAACACAATTATATTCAAGTAAGGGCCTAACATATATGTGAGGAAAACTCGAATCAGTAGAGTATTGTTACGTGAAACAAAGCAACGTAAAATAGCATTTGCTCTTATAAGCTTTTCCTTAGTTACTTGCTAACAATTGTATTGTTGCAATAAATGTAAGGATAGCCTAGTAGATTGTAGATAGTAGATTCTATGCTATGTCCCAAAAAGTGGTATATCGAGGTTCATCGATAACTCAAAACGTTTCTCAAAGTTTATTTTTTCACTGACAGACTATGTTGAAAATTTGGCATAAAACTGTTTTGAGACACGGTGTAGGCCTATAATACACGCTAACTTGCTGTTATTTGTTTAGAGTTAATGTAGGCCTACCGATAGTTTCGTTATATTCGTTGTTTGTTTTCTATATTTGCTTTATGCCTTAATACAGCTATTCTCGTGAGACTGAGTTATGTTCTCTGTATTGTGAAAATAAATAATATAACTAATCCGCTTGTAGCGTATTTCATTTTCAAAATATATTGTATGTCACATTTCAAAATACACAGTATGTCACATTATCTTAATGTGGCCTGTATATTGAAATTGATTTGCATGTTGTTTGTTTGTCATTTATGTTGTTTCGCTGTTTTCAATGTAATCGACTGCTGTTTGTTTGCTTTTTTGTGTTAATATAGCTATGATTGGGATTTTTTACGTTGTTTGTGGTGCATTGTAAATTTATCACATGACTGATTCGTTTTGGCGAGCTTTGAAAATAAGTTATCCTAGAGGTTGTATTCTGTATGTGACTACTGGATCTACATTTTGATCGTTCCACATACACTGTATATTGTTTGTTCGTAATTTGTGTAGTTTGCAGCTTCGTTAATTCAAAAAAATTGATTGCTGTTTATTATAAAATTTGCTAGCCGTGCGTTTCCTGGGTTATCTGCAATAAATGTACAAAACTGCAGCTTAGCCCCATGGGCTTTAACGATTGTATGCATGCAATGATTATCGACATACAGCACAAACATGTTTACATTGACCAAACCAACTGTGATGCTGCTTTTTGCAGTCACTGTATATAGTAGCATATAAGCTGCAGTTTTGTGCATATGTTGCAGATAATACAAAAAAAAAACAAAACCAACACAATCAAATTCAAAACAAACAGCAATCAAATTACGTTACTGTTTGTTTAGGACAGTGACAGTAGGACTACTTTTGTTGTACTTTATTGCTTGCTAGTTTTTTTTCATTAATGCTTTGCATTTGTTCTATTATTTTGCAATTACAACGTACTGTAGGTATACTCTAAATGTAGGCCTATAACAAGGGATGTTAGCTCCAACATTGTCATTAACAGTCACTGTGGACAACTGTTGCTAACGTAAACGACGATGTCGTGCTCATTGCTGTGTTTTATATTAACCTACTGGTTTTGGCCGACCGTGCTAACGGTCACGCCATTGCTACACGCAGTGTTGTCTGATATATGTGACGCATGTTCATGTATTATGGCTCAACAGTACATATTACTGGAAAAAGTGTTTAAACAAATGGCCTAAATAGGGTTGTTCGAGTGAATGCATAAAATTAACTTATTTTAATTTTTTCAAGCTGCGCTACTGTCTTTGAATCCGCCACTGTGATTGCGCGTGCCAGAATGAACACTGTTACGTAGGTGACTGACTCTGACACGGACGCAGTGGCGTAGCCAGACGTATAAACTTGGGGACATCCGCTCCCTTCCACTTTCTTTGCTTTTTCTCTTTTCTTCCTTTCCGTTTCTTTCTCTCTCCCTTTTTTGTCCCTTTCTTCCTTTTTTTCTTACTACCAGTGGCGGTTCTAGCTCGCAACATGTGGGGGAGGGGGCACGGCCCCATGGCGAGCGCGGTAGCGCGAGTCTATAAATGGGGTCTGGGGGCAAAGCCCATAGCGGAGTAAAAGGCAGAGCTCCTGGTCAAGAGGTCAGGGGGTCTTCGCTGAAGTAGGCCTACTTTTGGTTTTTGGACGTTCAATGAGCCACAAATTTTGTCACTTTTCTACAATGTGGAAACGCATAGAAATCAGATATTTGTGTTTTCTTCGCCAACAATTATGGTCACGAAACTGGGGAGGGGTTAAAGCAAAACTGGGGGCCTGTGCCCTCCCGGCCCGGTCCTAAAACCGCCACAGCTTATTACCCTGTTTTCTTTTTACTCCTCACTTTTCCCCTCCGTTTCCTTCAAAGTAGGACTCCTAAAATCCAGGTAAAGGATCAAGGAAAGCGCCGTAGGCCTATGCTCCCCAACAAGGTCCGAAATCGAATTTGGTGCATTATAGCTTTAACATATGACATCTGGTGGCAATGATTTAAATTATTTGTCTGAGAGTCAATTGAGCAAATTTAGTGCAGTTTAAACTCGTGCTTAATGTTTAGTCTATAGATTGTCTACGCCACTGCAAAGACGCCGCGACGCCCGTATGGTCCGCTAACAAACGCTAATCACTACCACATCTAGCACTGATATAGCCTAATAGGCCTACATAAGAAACTTACGACACACGCCCTGCTATAGCAATATCAGACTCATAATTATATCGATAGTCAACGGCCGTCGCATATATTGACTTAGGTATCGAACTACAATTACGAAAACGGACGTTTTTGTAGGTAAATAACTATACACTTATCCGTTTGACGCCATAACGCTGAGACCAGTGACCTCGGGTCGAGTCAGTCGGTATTTTTGCACCAACGAAAAAAGGACAAAATTTCGATCGCCAAAATGTGACATATCTGCACGATAGAAGTAATAGCAATGCAACGTTTCCGAAAAAAGCACCATATTTGGAAGATAAAGATAAATAAACCTATAAAAGTATAGTATACACCGTGTTCATTGGCACACTCTGCGGACAATTTTCAATAATCAGATTATCCCACCACACCGTATATGCATTTCTACACTACCTTGTAAAATATAAATGTAAGAAGAAAAACCAACGATAATAACAAACATTGAAGTAAATGAAAAAAACACATTACACCCGCATTGCGGTGAACGATATGCCACTCGACTGTGTTAGACTCACACAGTCTAGTGTCATACGGATTATTCATCGCAATGTTAGTCTGAAGTGTTTTTGCTCTATTTTACCAAAATGTTTGTTTGTTATTATCGTTATATATTTCATTTATATTTCACAGGGTAGTATAAAAATGCATTTACGGTGTGGTGAGATATATAATAATCTTATTATTGCAAATTGTCCGCAGAGTGTGACAGTGAAAGAATTTTGAAAATCGGTCAATAATTGGCGAAGATATGGACATAATTAAAGTGCCACGTGTTTATGGCCCACGCTGTATTTGTGCATTAATTGATTTGGCATGCATACTAACTTCAGTTTGGTGGCAGCGTATTTAGCCTAGTTCGCGGAGCGTGGAAAACATATGATTTTTGAGCCCAAATACTATTTTCGGTTACACTGTCGTGCACACCGTTTGTATACTGTGTCCCAAAAGCATCCCCGACTTCTTCGCCTGTAACTGGAAAATCAATCAGCAAATTTTGATAATTTTTGGTACGAATATTCCTGACATAACTTGCCATCAAATAACTGCTCAGTGCTCAGTTTCCCACCTCGTCCAATGTATGCTTTTGCACTATCTAGGGAAAGCAAATCAAGCGAAATATGTGTTGAAATAAACAGAAAACCTGATTAAAACAACCCCGACATTATCGACCGTAACTTAAACAAAAATTAGCAGATTTTAATAATTTTTGACAAAAAATATTTCTGACACAACTGGCTAATTAAAAAGTGTTTCCGTTTTCACCTCACCCAACGTCTGCTTTTGCACTACCTGGGAAAAGCCGACCAAGCATAATAGGTGTTAAAATGAATGACAAAACGTGAATAAATTCCATCTATCTTAATCTGTGGACCACAACAGCCAGTGCCAAGGTTTGACTGTCATGCATCATGTGTCTACCAGATAAAGTTTCAGAATGTTTGTGAAGTCAAGAAGCGACTGGTACAGGGTGGATTGGTCTGGAGCAGAACATTATCGATGCTGCTGTCAATGAATGGAGAAAGCGTCTCCTTGCCTGTGTTCGCATAGTGGGTCAACACTTCAAACAATTTTGCTGCAGGCAGTTGAAAAATGAGCAACTAGATAAAATGTCAGCCAAAGTGTGAAAAATATAAACAATATGTGTTTTACACGTTATGTTAATTACGCAATCATATCGCATCGGACATAAAAGCAATATTTCGCTGGCTGTGTTTTCCCCAGGTAGTGCAAAAACAAACGTTGGGTGAGGCGAGAAACTAAATATTCATTTAATGGCAAGTTGTATCAGAAATATTCGTTCCAAAAATTATGGAAATCTGATAATTGCTTTTCAAGTTACATTCGAAAATGTTGGGGATGCTTTTTTGAGACACAGTGCACAAATATATCGAGAGACAAAGCCAGCATTATTATAAGGTTATAGTAATGTATTGATTGGGGATTGTGGTACATGTTACGGTATGCGGAGTTAACTGAATGACCAGTGACTATCAGGGTATTCGGGTCCGGATCTTGTCTAAATCAAATCAAATCAAATCAAATCATTTATTTAGACAAGCAGATACAAAAAAAACGTTGACAAAATGAGTAATGAAAAGGCTTGAGCAAGGACACAAAGGGCTGCAAAAGCCTCTTACATGGACCCCCCAAAAAGAAAAAAAAACATACGAATAAGACAACACAATAAAACCTGTTAAAACACAGATGTAAACCGAACCAAGTCAAAATCGTTTAGTCGAGCTTTAAACATTGCCAGGGATGTGGCTGCAACAATATTTTCTGGGAGAGCATTCCACATGTTGACAACCCGGTGCCAAAAAGTGCTAGCAATAAAAGCAGATGGGCATGAGAGTTTACAGAGTTT
>Ga0209367_1007755_pt1 | contig 14750 bp, 8 predicted proteins | sample WorMetLIZISLAND2_FD_187412 | JGI IMG/M metagenome (GOLD analysis project Ga0209367, IMG submission 187412) | Marine gutless worms symbiont microbial communities from Max Planck institute for Marine Microbiology, Germany - Olavius geniculatus... ... | reverse complement strand
AATTTCGTTAACTGAATTTCATTGAATTTCATTTACTGACATTCAGCGTACTGTACTGAACTGACCTGTAGTGTAAACATTACTTTTAGCATACGTCTCACCCGCATATTCATTTTCCCGTATATTCGTGTCTCGTATTTTCATGTCTCGCATTTTCATTTCCTGCATTTTCATGTCTCACTTTTTCCATTTTTACCCCTTATTTTTGGTGCCGCATTTTCATGTCTCGTATTTTCATTTCTCGCATTTTCAGCGTCCCCACTGTCGCATGTCGATCGGAGACACCGGTGGGCGTTACTTGCGCGCTGCTTTCAGCGTCTGCGATGTCGACTGTCAGCAACAGTTGCAAGTTCCGCTAACGTTCTGCCTACATTAGCACCAGCCAGAAATAATAGCATTGACGATCGATGCTGAATAGCACCTGCCCATTAGTTTGCACAAAAACAGATCGAGTCAACTGATCAACACGCATGCCGAGGTATGGCAATAAGTTTTTTTCTCTCTAAAATGACTTTTAAAGTATTCTGCTCTGTAATTTATGTATTTTATTTTTTCAAATTTTTTTCAGTAACACGGCATTGTTTTGCTTCTGTTGGTTGATTGTTTTGTCTGTCTGTCAAACGTTAAGTACAGATATTCGTAAAATTTCGGATAGAAACAAAAAATAGTCAAGACCTAAAAATCACTGTATTTCAGCGGCGGATCCAGAACTTGGGAATAGGGGGCGGAATCGTAGGGGTGAGGTCTGGTGAGAGGGAAAAGCCCCCTTCCCGGAAAATTTTTTGGAAATTTTAAGCAAAAATGATGCATTTTGTGCAAAAAATTTCACCATTTTTGAGATGCATCCAGTCAATAGGGAGCGGCCGCTCCCAGCCTCTCTTAAATCCGCCACTGCTGTATTTTGCTTAGTACTGCAAAATTATTGCATTAGTATTACGATTATCATAAGCGCCTGCTAATTCTCATGCTTTCGGCATCACGAGAAAATGTACATACACCGTGGTCTATAAAAACGTGCCACTTTTATTTTTCGAATAGCTCCGTGAAATATTGGCCGATTTTAATATATTTTTGGCATGCAACATCAAAAAAGTAACTTGACGCAAATGCAAATAACTTTAGTTTGGGCCACCTCACTTTAATACTGTCGCTACACTACTTTGTGAAATGCAGAAGTCGTATATAGTTTGGCCATTAACAACAATGAATTCATACTGAATGGCGCACACGTCGGCTCAGAAATAATTAACTGAATAGCGACAAACAGGATTGGCAACTATTGCATCTTAGAAAGTCACAAGTGTTACATCACTTAATTTTTATTTCAGCATGTGCTCAAAATGTCTTTCTCTAGTACGAATACAAGATGCAAACGTTAACATCACTCACCAACAGCAGGTTCAGTAACTTGCATTTCACTAGGTAGTGTAGCGACAGTATTAAAGTAAAATAGCCAGAATTAGAGTCGTTTGTGTCAAGTTTCTTCCTGATGTCGCATGCCAAAAATTATTAAAATCGGCCATTGTTTCACGAAGCTATTCAAAAATAATAGTGGCACGTTTTTATGGACCACTGTGTATATTGCGACTATGTGATGCCATAGTCGCGCATAAACCCAAATTCCATTACGCCGACAATGCGGCAGACTTTGTCGTGAATTTTCCCTATGTTTTGTCACGAACTATATTTTATTAGACACAGACGGAATTGTCGCGAACATGTCAAGGACATGTCGCAACTGTCTCGACATGTCGAAATGGTTTAAAAGCCCGAAACTTCTTTGTGACATCTCCGTTTCATGGTTTGCGTCCCCGACTTTTATGGTCCACCGAAATCGGTGAAAGTCGGCATACTGGAATTTGGACTATAGCTGAGTCAGCGTTAGAAAATGTTGGCACTCTCTGGATGCATTATAGGCGTACTACTTTGTAATTAAACAATTGCTGTAGGTTATGTACGATGATGGAAGCAAACACAAATTCTGCCGCTACAAAGAAAAACAACGACATTAAGAAGTTCAAGTCATTTAAAGCGTGTTTTCCGACGGCGCCCCACAAGTTGACGCAAGTCCGTTGGTGCCATGATGAGCAGCTGTCAAACTGTCGTCGGGATCGGGTCGAGGGATTGGGTTGGTGCGGCTTCCGGTCGCTGATGTTCTCACTGACCTCCAGACTGACGGCGGGAATTTCCAACCGGCGACGGGTAATTCCGACGAGCTCGAGCGACGTTTGGGCTCAGGCGAGCTTACGACCAGCGTCGTCTTTAGAAGCGAAAAATTCGACGAAAGAATCCTCCAAAAATGGCCGGAATGTCGTCGAGCGTTGTACGAGCGAAGTGGAAAAATCTAACGTCTCCGAACGGTGGTTGGCTGCTGCGAAAGTGGCGGAAAGTGGAAAAAATGACGAGATGGGATCGAAGCGTATCAGTGGTAGGTCGGAAGTAGATGCCGGCGGGATGGGGAGGAAAATAGAAGAGAAGGAGTGCGGCGGCGGTTGGTGGTGGTGGGACTCGACTGGATACGACCTGACCAGCGTGACGCCTTTCGACATGTCTTGCACGCTGTGGAACGAGTTGTTCAACAGCTGGCTGACCACTTCGACACTGGACGACGACAACGACGACTTACAGGTGAAACCGCGGGATATACTGGACGCCAGTCGCGTCAGCAGCAGCAGCAGCAACAACATCAAAGCTGAGCACGTTACGTCAGTGTCAGGTGCGACAGATGACGACGAGTTGACGAAGGAACGTGAAATCCACGAGATCTGCAGCACTGTAGGCGTCGTGGCGGACAGGCTGAATGACGACAGCGTGGACTGGGGGCATCACGCACATTGGGTGGCGGCGCTCAAGACCACGCTACTTCTAGCCGCGAGTCACGGACATCACGACCTGGTACGAGACATTCTGTATCAGCAAACAAGTCGCCAGACAACAGTCGCAACGTCGGAGACCGACCTTTACGATCTGATCAACTACAGAGATCCACAGGTAGCTTTACTGTGTGTAGTGTGGCTATTTGTAATACTGACTTCTGTTGTAAATGTTAGCAATTTGCTATAAATATCCTCTCCTAATTTGCCGCGTCTTATAATAATAATATTGTAGTCGTTGAATGCGGTCTTTCATAATAAAAAGCATGAAATACTGTTTGGTCAAAGGATCGAGTTTTAGACATAGGCCTAAGTTTATTCCATTGTGTTTGCTTTGAAATGTTTATTTTCTTGGTCGTAGGCCTACATTTATTTACAATTTAGGCCTAGTACACAATTTGAAATACTCATTATTATTAGGTTCATTTTAATTCTGATGTTTACTTTTGTCGGATTGTAAAATGCTCCACAAGATGAACAGTGACAAATGTTGTTTTAGTCTGCTGTATAGCAAACTAGAAAGCAATCATAGCTCGCAGGTACCTCCGCCAAGGCAATGCTATTTGCTAGGTGGCGTCATCATATTTGCTTTGCCAGCGGTTTCGCTTATGCCCCCTTTAACGCAATGGTAACGAAAATTTCAAAGTGATCCAGAATCCAGGATTCCTGTCATATCACCCCCAAAATTGAATCACCTGTAGCTTATGCCACGCCCGACAAACCCTCAAAATTTCAGAAAGATCCGTCTATAACTTTTTGAGTTATCTTGCTAACAGACAAACAAAGAAACAAACAGACAAACAAAAACCGGTAAAAACATAATCTCCTTGGCGGAGGTAATAAAAGTTTCCTTTTGAGTTATGCGTAAATAGGTTTACATGTAGAGTATAAGCTCACTGTTGGTATTTGCTTAGACCGGCAATTCGGCTGTGCATCTGGCGGCTGCTAACGGATACAGTTCGATTGTATCTGACCTGATCTCATTCGGTGCCGATGTAAACGTCACTAACAAGGTTTCACCATGCAGCTTTATTACGTATTTGCGTAATAATGCATGTTAACTCATTTATTGCATAACGTCAATAAACAATTGTGATTTGTGACTTTAATAGGTAATAAGCTTACGGTTCTGCTATTTTTTTCTAACTGGCGTGTGCCGTAATGGACCATTTTTGGCTGACGGTACTAACGTTCGTGCCTATGGCGCAATATGTCGTCTGTCTGTCTGTTTCTGTTGTCTGTATTGTGGCTAAGCGGTACGTCGTAGGATATCGGCGATGGTACCATTGGATGGGGCGATAACGAGTTTCTATAGGTTGTCAACACTAACCATGTCGCTATCTGCAGCGATTTGGCCGCAATTTTCAACGCAAAATTGCTTGCATCCATCGTTTACGTGTACCGTACCCTTGACTAGTATCGTTGCCCGTAGCGTCTGATATCGGCATTAACACGTGTGGGAAATCGTCTTTTTTCTGCGACCTGAGGACGAACCCTGGCGGCCTGGCGTTTGGACGTAGGCGAAGGCCCACCCTAACAACAGCTGGGCTTCTTGTTATATCTTGTTATATTCTTGTTTTAACCAACAAGTGCGTGAAATAAAGACGCAGCAATAGTAGTTCAAGTCATATAGAATTGGTTGTTATTTCTGCTGACAGGCGAATCATAGCGCTCTAATGGTGGCGGTTTGCAATGGCCGCAAGCGTTGTGTTCGCGTGCTGGTGCAAGCTGGTTGCGACGTGCAGACGACTGACTCAGTAAGTTCACCCGACAGACAATCTCTGGCGGCAACGTCGTCGATTAAAAAGTAGGCGAAGCAGAAAGTTGCAATTTTCCGATGGACACTGCAATTTTTCGCTAAAAGAAATTATAGTTGATCGAAATTTCAATTTTATTTAGTTTTAGACGAATATTTTTAGACAAAAAGATCTTCCGACAGTCCATAATTTAGGGAGGGGAAGAGGCAATTATTATTAACCGTCATCAATTATTATCGACCGACTTTCTAAATGTTGTCACTAACTGTTTTTGGTTAGGCCTATTGCTTATCTTTTTACCGAGTATGCGCGCGTTCACTCGTGTTCGGTGACCGCTAACACTGTGTGATCTCATACGGCGGGCGACGCTCCGTAGCTCCGTGATGGGTGGTTTTCTATTAAGAGTTATAGACCGCCCTTACCTTTACCTTTATTATCTATCTCTCTGTGCAATGGCGACGATCGTGTGTGCAGACTGGCGAGACGGTGCTGCACGCCGCGGTGAGATACAGTCACGCCGGTATCATTCGTGCTTTGATTCAGCACAACTGTCGCCTCGATGCACTGAACCACGTACGTTACCAACCGGCATTGATTCTGTACTTCTCTTGGCAGCCAGAGCAATCAGTGACTGTGTTAGTTCGCAATAGGCTTATAGGCGGATTGCGGTGAAGTTTGGTAACGAAATTACCACCATACTCTGAATTAATGTTAACACGAAGTTCACTTGTCCTGTAAATCACGTTGCGCCATTTATTATTGCGCCTCATGATTGAAAAACAAATCATCGCTATATTATCTACATCACGAATGTGGGCTTTCTTACAGCTTAAGATTTTAAACATATGAGGAAATAATAATAACTAGAAATTTGGGGCAAAGCACAACGTGAGTACGCCCAGCGCCTTAAGTCCGATTGGGGAAAAATTAGAGGGGGGAGGGGTAAAATTTTCCCGGCAGCAAAATCACGTGGCCCGAACTCAAATGCATTAGCATACGCAGAACGCACATTGTCGACTTAAGGTGGGTCAACATGAGCGCTTATAACTTTGTTGGTAGTGGACCGAAGTTCACAAGTTTTTTTGTTCAACGCCGAAAAGATCGTTCTCGTTAACGCCGTCTACAGCTTGTCGTTATCTTTATCCGTTCCAGAGATATTTGCGCTCAAACTCAAAAGTTGTTGTAAATCACGCCGAATTTTGGACGTTTTTGTCCTCTAAAATTTGACGGGGGCGGTGCCCCCTCCAAACCTTGTACACAATTTATCAATAAAGTTGCGCTTATAATTTCGGACTTCAGGGGTGTAGCCCAACGAAACTTTGGCACTTAACGTGTCACTATCTAGGCATGACGTTCTGCGGTATTTCGTAATTTTTTGAATAAAGATTATCAGTGTATCGTACAGGAAGGGTGTACGGCGCTGCACGTTGCTGCTCAACTGAACAGAGTTCGCTGTCTGCGTCTACTGCTACAGCACAACTCGCAATTACTTGGCCTTAACACTCGCAACATGGTCTGTCATTTTCTACTGCTATTGTCTACTTTACTGATATTTATTATTATTTATTTAATTACTTAATATATTGCATATTATTATGCTTTGTTGCGTAATGACAAGAATAGCGGTGGCTTGAAACGTCCGCGATAGGCGCCTATTCGTCGAGCTTTTATTTTTCTGTCAAACAAATAATCTGAAAAATTAAATCGATTAATCGTAATTATAATAATTAGTGTTATAATGCCCTATCTACAACAGTTAGGCCCATAGTCCATTACAATGTCATGTCAGTTGGAAAACAGATGAGTTTTCAGGGCTTTACGAAAAAGCTGGTGAAGAATCAATGTTCCTGTAGTGTGGAGGAATTTGGTTCCGATTCTTAACAGTGTTTTAGCTAGTTTTCTGACCTGTATATTTCACAAGGTAGTGTAACAAAGAGTTTCAGGTGTGGTGGGATTTCTAACGTTTGCTAGTTTGTGACTGAGCGCGCAAATAAAAAATCTGAAAATCGGTGGCTTTCTGTCGTTCTTGACTCACCGTGTATCTCACCGTGTAGCAAAAAGTCCATAGGTCTATACTATATAAATATACTCTAAAGAATAATATACTTTTTGAATAAGTTACTTAGTTGCGACAACAAAGTTTTTAGTTGCGGCAACGTTTTTGCATTAAGATTGTAGGCCTAGTCGGCAAATATTTAACGGTGAAAGCAAGTCGTAAAACCTTTTCGATTTAATTTTGGCTACTTCTTGTTCTCTTCTTGTATGCGGATGTATTCCAATGCAATTGCCAAAATTCTATCACGCATAAATGATTGTTATTGTGAGTGTTTGCTGTGCAGTATGGCCAATCGGCAGTCGATGTAGCCCGAGCTTATCATCACCACGTCGCAGTCGCACTACTCGATAAGAAGAAGGTGCGTAAAGCGGCGGTTACGTCACGGGCAAAATAAAAGAGTTGCAAAACCTTTTCCACATTCTGCAGAACATTTCGATGTAAATATAAGCGTTTTAAACACAGGTTTAAAACACATGCAAAGCAAACATTTTTGCAAGCGTTCTACTTTGCATGTAACCGTATTTTGCATGTAGGCCTGTCTGCGTTAACAAAGATGAGGAATCATTAGCAAACCGTGTTTAGACAGTGACAAGAAGCGACAATTATCAGTAGTCTAAATAGTTTATTTTTTTCTGCTTTTAACATACGAAAAGTACTTTGCTACCGCCTGTCGGCTAAAAGTGTTTTATGTCATTTAGTCCAATGTTCGTAAATTACGGCAAATGACGTTTATTTTTTTGAATTTAATAACAACATTCTGCACACAGATCATCTGTTCGCTGACTTTGTCGGGCGCTAAATGACAGCTGCCCTGCTGGTTCATATCATAGATTTTTTATTCTTGCCACGTTTTTTTTATGTTTTTTAACGTTTTTTATTTTGCTGTGCGTTTTTTTTATTTTTTTAAAAAACGTGCATTGAAAATCTCATCAAAAGCTTCGAGAAACACTTGGAACCACAGAAAAAAATAATAGGTCATAGTGATGTACTTTATTTAGTTAGTCCAAATATACTAAATAAAGTTCTTAAACTAGTATATTTAGCTAGTTTAATGCTATGGTCTTATGACCACGCGGTTGAATTGAAATTAAATACATGACAAAATTTATGAATATTGATAACTCTGTATGTAGTTCAGTCTTAGGCTGCGCGAGACGTGATCTGAATGATTTGATATGATTGATATGACTGTTTATATTTAGCCTAGTTTCCGTTTCTTGCTTGTTGTTGTTTGTTTTTGTTTTTTTTCTTTGCTGTCATCATTAGGTAAGAGGTTGAGTTGAACAAATTAAGGCCAACTTTGTTCATTCAACGTTCTAAAACGTTTTTTATTCTTGCCACGTTTTTTGACGTTTTTAAACTTTTTTTTTATTTTTCCTGGAACGTTTTTTACATCTATGGTTCATATAGGATTTATTCGGCTTTGTTCTGTGTAGATGGAGACACGTTGGTCAATGCGCGTCACTGCAAGATCTAAGGCGGGACTTTCCGATGCTCGGCGCTGCGTGGTTATTGCCAATAACCATACTGCTGACGTCACAACTACGTCACAACGCCACTATTTGAGCCGTCTGTCATTACGCCACGTGGTTGCGTCATCGTGCCATGCAAGATAAAACTGTAGATGACCGCCATAAACCGTTTTGACATTAACTTGTGCGATCGTCCTAGCACAGGTCGCAATAGAGGTGTTGCCAGGATGTCCTTTCTGTTCGGGCTCTTAACTAAAGCTCTATAAAGCGCAAAAAACCAAAATTAGTACAAACTTTCCCTCGGTGTAACCAATGTGCTAGTTTCCAGTTGCACAACCGCTTAATATCTTAACACTAAGCCGACGTATTTTTATATTTTTTACGGATTTTACATTTGGTAACCATAGAACGTGTCATGTGTAAATTCCCCGGCGGCCGGGGCTGGTGGCACTAGTGGTGATTTCCGGCCTTAGTGACCCACCCCCAGTCGCCGAGGGTTTACTGGGCTTCTCGTTCATTTAGCGTGGAGTTTACAGCGTGAGCAAATAAGTAAGTAAACAGAATAATTAAGTAAGTACACTAAATAAGTAAACTAAACAATCTAAGGAAGTAAGCGAACACCTATCTTACACGTTTCGATTATTGTGTTATGTTGTCCGTGACGCATGATAGATGTTTCACAAAGGCGGTGTAAATTTATTGACCAAGTTAATAGTGTTCTCGGTTGGTTCTGTAAGCTAGACTGTGATACTAGAACTAGATTAAGTCATATTGTTCAGACTTTTATGGTTGTGAACTATGGGACTTGTCTGATGTATCAGTGCAGTCATTGTGTACGTCATGGCGTTTAGCTTTACGTAGAATTTGGAAGCTACCTTATAATTGTCGTAAATCGATACTTCACAAATTGTCTGGAGGTTTGCCTTTAATGGATATTCTGTGTAAACGTTTCTATAATTTTATACATGCATGTGTGAATTCAGTAAATGGATTGCTTAAGTATGTAGTAAGACAAGGCGTACTGTTTAGTGGCATGAAGTCATGTATAGGGCGTAATGTGCAGTTTCTCAGTGAAAGGTATCAGGTATGCATACCGGACATGTTAACGCACAATCTTGCTCAGTCCAATATCACCAGGATCTGTCAAAGAAATGTTGAAAACGGTATGGACCCAGAAGTCTTTTGGCAAGCCCGGTTGGTGTATGAACTAGTAATGGTCAGAGACGGGCTGTATAGGCTGACCGATGATAATTTTGTGTCATTAGACATTTGCCAGGCAATTGCGTCGTTGTGTACGGATTAGTGCTCGTATAGCACACTTTGTATTTTGTGTTCTGATATATAGTGTGTATTTTTTCATTTCATTAGCCTTTTTCTTTTGTGTTCTTATGTACTACGTGTACGATTTTGATATTAATAAAAAATAGCACACACAGCCTACCGTGAAATTTCGAATAGAAGCCCCCGTCTTCTATTAGTAGGCTACAAATTGCCTTGACCCCAGCCTGTATCTGGGGCCCGACGTTTATTCGGGACACGACTTCTATTTAAAGTTTTATGGTAGGGAGACCGTACGCACGCCTTGTATGTAGGCATAAGTTGCAAGGTGTATCGCAAACCGTCAACAACGTCACTTCGAACAATTTTAATGAACCAACCGCAGCCGAATGTTGTGTGCGGAGACAAGCGATGACATCGATGCGCAAATTGCAGTTAACACAAGGCAAGAAGATATACGTCGAGTCGACTACAGACGAGTGTTCGCTCGCTTCAGAGCAGTGGCGGATCTAGAAGTTTGGAAAAGGGGACGGGGGCGGAAGGGTAGGAGATGGGTCCGGTGAGGGATTTGTGCCTTCTCCCAAAACTGTTTTTAATTTCTTGCAAAATAATGCATTTTATGCAAACTTTTCACTTGTTTTGAGATGCATTCGGTCTATAAGGAGAGGGGGCGTCCCCCATTCCACTCCCCCTCTCCCTTTCAATCCGCCACTGCTTGAAAGTCGTATTTTTCAGCACTCAGTGACTGACTGCAGCATTCTGTTACATATTGCATTTAGTCGTCGTCGCAATATCGACGAATTGGGTGCTGCTGCATCCGTTCTGGTAGGCGGAGTCATATAATACTATTGAAACCACCAGTATGCCGTCATCTATAGTCAGTAGTATACTGATTGGCATACATATAGTCAATATATATCGCACGGCCGGCCGTGTGAAAATAAGTGAAGTAAGTGTAACAACAAACGCGGTAAGCTGAAGAACGTGAAAACGTGCATTTCGTCAAACGCCTCTGATCTTACCTAGAAATACTGATCTACGTCGCGTTTTTGTTACATTTTTTTCTATATACTCCGTTGACAAATTTTACATTTTCTAATTTTAAACTTTAGTTTACTTACCTTAACCACCTTGGAACTTTTTTTCTGAGATATGCACACCTGGCTGTTCACTGCATTAAAACAGACGTTTTATTCTGTTTCATTTCCATATGTTCAATATCTCCCCACGTAGACGATGCGTGGAGGAACTCACTGTCTCGTTTCATCAGATATATTTAATGTGTTCATACATCATAACCAAACATAGATGTTTTTCCTTGTCCGTGGCCTTTAACCAGTGCCGTAATGTTGTCTGAATCTCGATCTTTGTCTCACAGTCGATGGTCTTCGCTGGGTCAGTTTAGCTGCTGCTGTTTGCGTAGGAAGTCTCACCAGAGTTTTTTTAGTTCCATTATTGCAAGTTAATAGCAATACATGTAGCTATCGTGTAACACTGGATAGAAAATGTTATGACTTATAGTTACATATTTTCTTTTTTTCCAGAAATGCAGTAAATTTTGTACCTTAGTATCTTCATGTTGAGTCTATTTTTCTGTTAGCAGTCGGCATCATTAATTTCGGTCACGGTCTTAGTCTGTGTCTTAGTTTAGGTTTCGAGGTTCGGTTTTGTTGGCATTGCATGCATTAAACACGTCTTGTCCCGTCTTTTCTTAACTTCGTCTTTCTACGCTATAGTCGCTATATTCATTCAGTCGTCTTCTTAAACAATTGCACCGGACACAGAAATCAGTATCCAGCTGTCAATGCGAAATAATAAAAATATCACAGGAAGGAATAATCCCCAGTTCTTTGACGGTTTCTGCGACGTAAACCAGTAAAAAAATCAGGCGAGCGTGTCATGATGATAACTAGACGGGCGTCGTCCGCCGACAAGTGTCTGAAGATAAGACGGCGGTCTCGGCCCGTAGCAGCACCGAGCTGCCAACACTGCCGACAACAATACTACCGCCAGGCACGCCCCCGCCACCGCCCACGCCGCCGACGCAGTTCATACTCTGGTAGCTGGGCGGCGAGGCGCCGAAGTCTGCACCGATCGACAGTTCCCGGCGCATCTGCGTCATGGCGCCGGCGCCGCCCGACGCCGTGTAGCAACTCTCGGACAGCGGAGAGTACGTGTCCTCGGAACCGTCGTCGTCGCCGCCCAACCGGAAGCCAATCGCACCGGGTGAGCCGCAGCGGACGCCGACCACCCGACTGCCGTTGGACCAGCGACCAGCAGAGACCGTAGCGCCACCGTCCAGGGTGATCTCGGGCGTCATCACGTCGCCTTGCTGCTTGTGATACGCCTGCTTGTAGCGGTGTATGTAGACGTGGACGGAGAGCACGCCGGTAATTTCGGCGCCGACGAACGACGCAACGGTGATGTAGAACGAAGGGCCGTAGAAGTAGAGGAACTTGGGTTCGTCCATGGCGGTCGGTCTAGGCTTGTTGTCGGCCGCTTCCCCGGTGACGGCGCTGATGTAGACGACGATGCCGACCAACGTCACCAGCCCTGTACACAACACAGGCACCAGCAACGGCCGTCCGTCCATCTACTGCGTTACAACCTGACCGGCGTTGAGCGTCATGCAGTTCACTGTCGGTGTGTTGCGTCTATCAATTACTCGATCCGTTTGGGTTGCGTCAGCAAAATGGACCAATCTCCTTATCTGTTTACAGTGAGCCGAAAATGACGCCGATCGCTATGCTACAATGCAGAGGTGATTCTCGAACTTATGATGACATTTTTTCACCGGACGTTCTGTATGTTTACATGTACGACGCTAACTAGAGTTATGCGAACGACAGCCCAGCTGTCGTTAGGGAAAGCCGACCGTATGCTCTTAGTAAAAAATAGATTACTACTCGTACTCTGAGTATCTGAGGTTGGTGGCGTGGCGTAGTTGGTAGCGCGTTTCGGCTGAAACGAAGTTACTCTACGCCGGGCCCGGTTAGTACTGCGATGGGTGACTGCCTGCGGGCAGGTAAACCATCTAGGTCGACTCAGCCTTCTACCCTCCGCGGGACGGTAAAATGAGTAGTAACTCATTCACATGAGTTACGGAAGGTGGGGTCCTTGGTACAGCTGACTGAGGTTGCCTAGCCGGCCGCTGCGCCAGCCTGTGTCTGCAGGCTGCACACGGTGGCCGTGCGGCAGGCGGCTCTGGTTAGTGACGAAAGCGCACTAAAGGCGTGCGCATGCTCGCGATGATGCGCTATACAAATTGACAACCTTTACCTTTACCTTTTACCTTTATCTGACTGTCGCCATATATGCCGCTACATTTAATGTTTTATTTACTTCTTTAATATTCGAGATCGTACTACTTTTGCCAGTGCGCTGACATAAATAATTATATGAAGTAGACAATGAGTGTACGTTACATAATTCCATCGTTTTGGCTATCTGTGTGCCAAAAATTATCAAATTTGATGCAGATTTGGCAAAGTTCTGACAAAAACAAGTTTGGTCATTTTTTGGCACACCCTGTATATTTGAGCGTGCGAGCATTGTGAATCATACCTCCAATGACGGAGAGAATGCCGGCGAGGAAGTTGAGAACTCGCGTCGACGTCCAGTGACCAACGATTGCGATGACGTCAGCACAGAGAAGCAGAACAAGACTACCGAGCGGAAACAGTGTCACCCATCGCACTGACACTGCACACACAGGCCACAGTGACGTCATGACAAGTGACGTAATGAGAAGTAGACACAAACAGGACATTACCACCTAAAAAACCAATTTAAAAATTCTACTTCTCACGATGCCGCAGATGCACCTAGTTTGCATTTAGATGTTGAACAAAAGGAAAATCCGTTAGATTTATTTTCGCTTCAAACTGCACTAAAATGCGTACGGCAGCTGGCTCCGCTCACAAGGTTTAAGTTTAAATTCTTCCATCTGAAATGTTGTTTAGCCTCACTGTAGGCCTATGCTAATACGAATGACCAGTCGATGATGGTCGAATGCTCAATTAATAGGAACAAGCTCGTTTGTGCTAAATCTCATAGCAAATGGTCTGCATCTGTAAAAACGAATCCAAAAAGATCGCAAATTTTGAGCTAGAAAATCTCACGATTGACCGCCATAGATTACAGCCGATGGCCGCCAATCTTGACAATACGACTGTGGGCATTAATTTTGTGCGATGCTTTACCGGGTGCGGCAAAAAAGTAGCCCCTTAAAGTTTTTCGCTGTTTTCTCAGCAACCGTTTGGAAGTTTAATTTAAAATTTAGCAGTTGTATTAAGTAAAACCTTCTACATCTAACTGTCAAGTAAAATATGATTCTGTACAAAAAAGATGAAGTTATAGATTTTTTAACATGACCGCCTACCGATTTTTTCAGCATCAAAAAGTGTTCAAGCTACTACATTAATGCAATAACATCGTTGAAACAACACAGTTAACTAATGATCAAATGCCAGAATTTCACTGAGAATGTGGATGTTCAAAGTGTCCACTGCCAGCTTCAAGCTCCAACACAAGCCTTCAGTCGCTTAATTTGATAAGTCTTTCACAGCCTTGTCGATCGGTTCCCGTGACAGGTTGCCCCAGATAACCTGAAGCGCTTCCTTGACTTCGGCGACTGTTTTCGGCTTTGTTTTAATCTTGGAGTAAGCCTCCAACATTGCACACCGCATGCGATAGTCTATTGGGTTTATATTCGGCAAATTTGAAGGCCAGTGGTCCTTTGTGATGAAATCTGGATGGTTGGCCAGCAGCCCGTTCCGTGCGCTGCGCGCTGTGTTTGCTGGCGCGCCGTCCCGCTGAAAGATGAACCCGGTGGGCAGCCGGCGATTGCTTTACTCATGAAGCTGAGATCTTGCAATCACTCAGAACGAAAGACGAAGCGAAAGCAGCGGGTGGTTACAACAATAAGGTTTAAGAGACTGGGTTATTACACCAAAATTAAAAAAAATTATATAACCAAAACGGTGCACTGCTTTCTTGCGATTTGCGGAACATTTTAATGTGACAATTGACAGCAGGAAAAAATGGTTCAAAATGCAGAATAATAATGACCAATTTGCGCATTATCGAACTCCACAAAGAATTTAAGTTTGCGTTATGCATTAGAAAAATGTTGTGTTTTATAGTACCACATTCTTCAATTAACTGCTTGCAAAATGGTACAAAAGTTGCGTTAAATACGATAACTACGATCGACGGTTAGCTAACTGCCCGATGTTGGCCAGTTAATTTGACGGCCATTTTGACCATTGGTTAGTGCAACGGGAAACGCGAGTTATGCAAATCTGTCAGTTAA
>Ga0209367_1007754_pt1 | contig 14750 bp, 9 predicted proteins | sample WorMetLIZISLAND2_FD_187412 | JGI IMG/M metagenome (GOLD analysis project Ga0209367, IMG submission 187412) | Marine gutless worms symbiont microbial communities from Max Planck institute for Marine Microbiology, Germany - Olavius geniculatus... ... | reverse complement strand
GGGCAAGGGCATGGGGGCAGCTGTTTTCCCCTGTTCACCCCTCTGGTGCAGCCCATGCCAAAATTTAATTGAGTAATACTTTTGGTCTTGAATGCTGTCATTGAATATTTATTTAAAAGAAATTCTTAGATGAGGTTGTTGAGTTGTCACATAATTAGTTAGATGTGTAATTTATAACTGTAGGTTTATAACAATTTTACTTACTCACTTACCTGTACTTATTTATGAAACCAGTACTCGACTACTCATCAAGCTATTGACAGTTCTCACTGATGATAATTACTCAAGTAGTAATTTTCTCCAATAACACAACCTTGTGTGTCGGCTTTGCACCCCATGCAGAGATCTGATCGGATATGCAGTCAGTAGTGGACTAGTGAAATGTTCTGCACCATCGTGTGTTAAAGGGATGGGACAGGAAGCTGCAATTTTGTGACAAACAGCTGCAAATTGCCGAGGAGATAGAATTCTCAAAACATCAATTCTGCCCATAAATTTTGCCAAAAATGGGGGATTTTTACTGTGCAAAATTTTGTACTTGCGGACTAAACATTTTTGATAAAAAGAAAATTTTTCAAGCAGGCTAAAATTTCAGGTGGGGGGGCAATTGCCCCATTGACGCTTCTGTCACGACACCACTGGGAATGTTGAGGACCAGTGCCATGTTTACAGATCAGTAGTGTTGTAAATTGTATGGACTGTCTAGCTGGTTGTAATGTTGCAGGCAGTTTTGTGTCTCTGATGATGGGTTTGACATTTGGTGGATTATCAGGCTATGGTGCTTATCTTTCATCTAAAGATTCAAGAAATTTTTGGCTTCTTTTCTGTAAGCATGTTGTTTATGTCTTAATTTCACATTTACAAGTCGTGGTACAACCGTGTGAATCTGGCATCATCATTCTTGTGTACATTGTATTGCACAGTGATGTAGATTTGTAGGCTTTCGTGTATTTGCATTTGCATGTGGAGGTAGTTGTAAACATAATCTGGCAGGAGAGTAAGAAATAAGGATTGTAAAATGAGAACATGGAGTTGGAAGTTGCAAACTATGTGTATATTACGACGTATTAGTGACTTGATAAATATTACATAAAAATTGGTCATTTCTGGTTTTACTTGTGAACATCAATGTGTATGTTTTGGTTTGTAGTGTGCAGCGCTGTGCTTGGAGGTGTTATGGGTTACCGAGCTCTCAATTCTGGCAAATTTATGCCAGCTGGATTGATTGCCGTTATCAGGTTACGAGTTGGATCTTTGGTGCTTGCAGTGGATGAAGTCTGTCTCTCTGTCTTTTAATCCATTTAATCTGAACACAGTGTAGAAATACAACTAATAAAAATTTGTTTAAAGTTTATTTCTTGCCTCATTTACAATGTGAGCTGGCAGATGACAATTGATCCCTAAACTCAGTTTGATCAGGCTGGATTTTTTAATCTTGATTTTGGTCTACTGGGTACTTTTTTGTGTCACATGACTTCGCTGGTCACGTCTTATGCAACTTGGCAAAACCACTGTCGAGAAATTGCCCACCAGTTCCACATGGAATAATTTAATTTTTGAACTACAATCAGGTAGAATAGGCATGTTATCAGATACCGAACTTAATTCAGTTATTGCTGCACCGCATGGATAGCAAGCACAATGGATGAGACAGTATAATATTTCTAAAGAATTGTATGTGTGTATGTGTTTGTGTGTGCAGTGCTCTGATGGTAATGCGTTTGTTCCCGAGACTCTTCAGTTAGCTGCAAATATTTACTGGAATTAACTGTTTCATTCATGCAACGTCCAGCAATATCACTTGATCAGTTGATATCATAACGTCTATAACATTGTTGCTCAAATGAAATAGGTGTATTGTGTAATGTATGTGTTTCTTGCAACATTTTATTAATAGGGCCCAGTTTTTTGTGGAAAATTTTGCCAAATTACGCGGGCCAGGTTGCAAAATTTTGCAGCTTACCGTGGCAAAATTATCTAAATTTCTCAGCTCACCTCAGTCTTCCATTTGTAAGTAAACTGACCTCTGTTGTGTTCAAAAACTTTCTGAAGTGCCTGCTGGCATAGTGACATTGTGCACATTGTGCTGAGTTATGCTAGCACGAGACAAAGAAAATTACCTATCTTTTTTCATTTCAAAAGTGCAGTTTGTCAAGTTGCATTGATTTACGATTGTGCCCACAGTTTTTGGCAGTTTAGTTGGATTTTTCGGGAGAAAAATACGTCATCAAGTCAAAAATTGTACTAATCACTGGTGAATTTTCAACTTCTGCAAAATTCTGCAGAAATATCAGAATTCCGCGGCAAAAGAAAAATTCCGCGGCTTGGCTGGAAGTTACGCGTTTCGCGGAAAACTGTGGGCTCTACTTATTAATGTGTAAGCTATGGTGTATTTGGAATCTAACGAAGGTGGCACAGGGTTCGGGGGATGAAGTCCCCCGATGCTGAAACTTTTTTTAAGGTCAACTGATATGACCTAATAAAGATGGTTTGCCATTTGTGCATATGTTAGTCTGTCCGCAAATTGTTTTTTGGGGTTGTCTGATTTGAATGAAATTTGATGTGTAAGTAGAGGTTGATGACTGCTACATGACTGCATGCCATGTAACCTGATCCAGGGTCAAGGTCACGAAACCTTCAGAATTAGAAATTCTGCCATTTTTGAACTTCATCTCGTCCACCGTTTACCATGGGAACGGACACATGACTAGTGATTCATTAACTAGAGGGAGAATATCTACATTATTGTTTTTTATGTCACGTGAGTTTGAATTTCACTGGTATGCATCGTTGTGAAACTGGTATGGGGGAGTCCCAATATGAGGCTAATTTATTGTAAACTGATACTTAAATTTTGATGTTTTGGCCATCAGTTTACAAATTATTAGAGTCCTGAGTGAGAGTGCACATTTTTAGCAGCAAGGGAGGCATGGCAGGTTTTTCCCTTTGAGTACATCACTGTATGTAAGCTGATGCACGAGAAATGAGAATATTATCTAATCTTTTGTTTGAAAGAGTTTTGTTGCTGTTGCTTGGGAAGTGCAATTCTGGCTTCAACAATAAGGTGGCAAAAGAAAGTCCTGACACAGATTTGAGTAACTGTGGAAAATTTGCTTGTTAAACAAGTTGTCATATTGGTGTGCCAGTATGTTAAGACTTTTAGCAGAAGAAAAGGAAGTTAGTTAATTTGAAATGTTGCATGAATGCGTGCTTTGTCAAGATTTGTCATCTGTCGTATACTTTACACTTGACTGCATACAATTGTTTGTACACTGTGTCTCAAAAAAACATCCTCCTCTTTTTTGACTGTAACTTGAAAACCAATTATCAGATTTTGATAATTTTTGGTATGAATATTCCTGACACAACTTTACATCAAATGACCTTTTTAGTTTCCCAGCTCCCCATGTATGCTTCTACACTACCTAGGGAAAGCAGATCAAGCGAAATATGTGTTGAAATAAACAGAAAACCTGAAAAAAACATCCCTGACATTATCGATCGTAACTTGAAGAAAGATTAGCAGATTATAATCATTTTTGGCAGAAATATTTCTGATGCAACTGGCTATTAAATAAGTGTTTTAGTTTCCAACTCACCCAACGTCTGCTTTAGCATTACCTGGGAAAGCAGACCGAGCATAATACGTGTTAAAATGAATGAAAAAACGTCAATAAATCCCATCTATCCTAATCTGTGGGCCCCAACAGCCGGTCTATTACAAGGTTTGACTGTCATGCAACAGCATGTCTACTATATGAATTATGAAGTTTAGGAATGTTTGTGAAGTCAAGAAGCGACTAGTACAGCCTGGATTACTCTGGAGCAGAACTTTATTGATACTGCTGTCAATGAATGGAGAAAGCATCTCCTTGCCTGTGTTCGCATAGTGGGCCAACACTTCAAACAATTTTACTGCAGGAGTTACAAAATGGACAACTGGATGAAATGTCAGCCAAAGTGTCAGAAATGTGAACAAAATGTGTTTTTGTGCATTATGTTAATTAAGCAATCATATCACATTGGATAAAAAGTGATATTTCGCTGGTTGTGATTTCCCCAGGTAATGCAGAAACAAACGTTGGGTGAAGTGGAAAACTAGATGGTCTTTTGTTGGCAAGTTGTGTCAGGAATATCTCTGCCAAAAATTATCAAATCTGATAATTGTTTTTTATGTTACAATCGAGAATGCCGGCGATGTTTTTTGAGACACAGTGTACACTGTTTATATTTTCAGTTTTCAGTATTTTGTGCTGCAGTAGTATACTTCCAGTCACGTCAGCACTTCACTAACTGTCCTAGCGATTGATGTATTCAGTCTTTAGTTTTGCAGTCATGTGCAAATGTTTGTTTTTTACATTTTGTAATTTTTATAGCAGTTTTTAGTTGTGTTTCTGAATAGCAAATGGACATAGTGTTTTGATATCATTTCACGCAAAATTAAATGCTCTGCTACATTTCTGTAAATATGTTGAATCCTGCATACAGGCATTTTACAACAATTTTCCTCATAACACTGTTTTTACTCCACTCAGCTACGTTCCTGACGTATAGCAGAAGTGGAGTATATGGCGTCAACGTAATGAATATTGAGTCAGATCTTCAGTAGGTAGAAGCTTCTCTTCATAATCAGACCAGGGAGACCACTGCGGGAAAAATTGATCCGTGTGAGAGCAGACTGTGATTAGTGTTAAAGAGGCGTGTTGCAATATGAATTTGTCATTGTCACTGCAATTTGCAGTCACTAGGCTGTGCGACTTTTGCTTAAAGCCTTGCTTATATTTTACAAGGTGGTGTAGCAACACACTTGAAGTGTGGTGGGATCTTTTGCAGTGACTTTTTGCAAATTTTCTAAGTAATATGATTTTTAAATTGGTCTACATTTGGCGAGCATATGGACAAGAGTATGTCTTCCTGAAACAGCCTACTGTAGAGATCAGTGATGTGTCCTCGGGGACTTGTCCGTGCTTCGAGGACAAAAAGCAGTGTCCTTGTTCTTGTCCTTGTTTTTCAGGTCCCAAGTTCTCAGCCTTGAGGTAAAGTCCTCGGCCATAATACCGAGGGCTTTGATAAATTCTGTTCATTATCAATTTATTACTGACAGTTTAAACACAAAACTGAAAAATGTTGAACATTAGCTATTGACATACTGAAACCCGTGATGCTAGTAATTGAAGCCCACTCAGTTGTGTCACATTGGTCTGATGTTCTTAGTGGCAGGCCATGTGACATGATCCAAGGTCGAGGTCATGGTGAAAAGGTCTTAGAAGTTATAGAAATACAAGTAATAGTGTTCTTAGTGGCATCGCAGAAGGTTCAATACTTCGCCCTGTTCTCTATGTAATTTAAGGACGCCTTTATTTTCGACAACTGTCAAAACCAACACAACATCGTTGACGTATATCACTGGCCCAAATTGGTCTCAAGACCTACAACTTCAAAGTTCTACATAAATACAACATAATGGAAAGTTTGTCACAAAAATTAAATCTACTGTGTCTGGAATTGCAGGAGTCACAAGATGCCAGTTTTTTTTCTTTGATATTTTTTTGCATTGTTGGACTATTCCAGTAGTATGCAGAGCCGGCGGAAGGGCCCCCCGTACCACACGGCCGGGGGGCCTCACAAATGCTCAGGGGTCTCATGCTAGACGTGAAAAAAAATTTCTAGTTTTAAAAAAATATATATATATTCAAAATATTAAATGAATAAACATGTGGAAAGTTTACCCAAAGTGGACAAGTTTATTACTTTTCATTACTGTACACTAATCTGTGACGTATTGCGGCCTATGAACGCCATTCTTTTGAAAAGACAACACAAATTGTATCAGATTTTTTTGCATTTCAAATCTTTTTTAAAAGTGGACAAATTTGTGACTTTCAGTGAACGTCCGAAAGCCAAAAGTGTTTCAGCGTCAGGGGGGCTAGGGGCTCTGCCCCTGGACCCCGCTGGGGGCTCCGCTCCTAGACCCCCCTATTATAGGGGCCTCACACTTGTATTCGGGGGGCCTCCAACTGTCTAACGCCGGCACTGGTAGTATGATGCAACTAATGACGTGCAAAATTTTACTATAGTCACTCGCGTTGATTGTAATGTGTCGTTGTGATAGTGGCTTTTGGATGTAATTGGTTTTGACCTTCCGAGTTTTTTGGCCTTGTCCTTGTCCTTGAACACAAAGTCCTTGGTAACAGAAGATACAGAAGATTAAAATGCATGTCTAATCTTACTTTTATTTGACAAGATGATGGCGCATTTAAAAATATTTTTATTGAGAAAGATGCGGCGTTAAAGCATTTTGCGTAAATTGTAGAGCTGAATTGGCCTAAACGGCATCGTGGGTCAAAAAAGTTGGTGGGGGAAAAGTTGCAACTTTCCGATAGACACTGCACATTTACGACATAGAGCCAACAAACAGCATGCGGATTTCCGACAGGATGCTCAAAAGTTCAATTTTGCCTGGAAATTTCCCCAAAATGGGGGTTTCTGGCCCAAAATTTAGCATTCCTGGACGAAAATTTACACAAAAGAAGATAATTTTTCGAGGTGGGACATTTGCCGCCATACTCCCAACTACGCCACTGATTGGCTTAGCGGTGTCTCTGTGCTATTGTCAGTTTGAGTTTCTGCGTAGGCCCACTACAATAAGCTTACACCAGTTATTCGTTTAGCCTACAAATATAGTAGACCAGACAGCGAATATACGAATATGTATTGCATCCGCACTACGCTGAACTAAACGTATAGACAACTCACGAAATTCATGCGACATTCAGCTACCATACGTGATTCTACAGTTACAGTGTTTTACCACAGTGTTTTACCCAGGGCCTTTGGGGTCTAGACCGCTGGACGCCCTGGCTTGAACGATTAATAACCCCTCCCTCGCGGCGTGTGGCCAATTCTGTAATTAATATTATGTATAGAGCTAGTGTCATCTCGGGTCCGTCTTGGTGGATTGATGTCTGACGGTTTCCCCCACATCATCCGGTGTCCGTCAGGGGTATCTTCGCACCGGCCCTTTTCTGCCGAGCAGTAGATTGGATTATGGAACGAACTGCTCCAAAAGCTGGGGTTCATGTTGGCAACAACTTGTACACAGACATTGATTACGCCGATGATGTTGTGCTAATGGCTGAACGGACAGAGACGTTACGATCAGCTCTCGCGAAATTCCACCAGACCGCTGAAGATCTTGGTTTGCACCTATCGTGGCAGAGAACTAAGGTATAGAATGCAAAGGAACGTGGACGTCGTGGGGAGTCGTCTCAACGGACCACAGTTGCCTACGCGTCGTCATGATGATGTTAGAACTGTGGAAATTAACAATTAATCACATTATAATCGTTGGAAATTTTTAACAATTAACCCGCTCTCTGACCGCTAGCTTGAAGGCAGGGAAAGAGGAGATGAGATTGCAAGGAAGGGGAAGGTAAAGAGACCATCATGCTGTTAGCCCGCAACCCAAAAGTAAAATTCTGCCCCTGGTCTTACAAGAAAGGTGACAAAAAATAAATCTACATTCATCTACTGTCCAGTGGCCTCTTACTGCAAACAATCCTGAGCAATAAACGTCTGTGCCAACTTTGCTGGGAAGAAATGGCCTCTTCGTTAGCCACCGTACTGTACGCTGTGTGACCGGAAGTTTAGCGACTAATCTGCATGCTATCCTGCCGACAAGGCTGGAAAATTGGTTTAAAAAACCTAGGTTTTAAGGGTTTTTAAAAAACTCTTAAAATTTCAAAGTCCAATTTTTAGGTTTTTAGTTTTTTTTTGTGTTGTGAAATTTATCACATTTTGTATTTTAACCGTGATTTTTGAGTTTTCACGTCAATCACGTCGTTCATTCACATAAGGGTGTATAAGATGTTAGGGTGGTAATTTTGTGTACGGTGTTCGTTGGACACTAAACCAGAAAAAAACCTTTAATTCTTAAAACTTTATTTAAACTTTACAAACCTGAAAATTTTCTTTAAAACCCTAGGTTTTTCCAGCCCTGTTCACCGGCCCTTTAGCGAGCCAATCTGCTGCTATGAAACAGGGATCGCTCTCTCGTATCTATGACTTGTTGGACTTTTTTGCAATATGACGTCTGAGCAGTGGTGCTTAGATGCTGTATGCCGCATAACAGTGACGAATCTTATTCACCGTCGCTGAATGAACCACCGTCGCTGGTTCAGTCATGTACACACAGCGTGCTGTCTGTCATTGGTCAGTTTGCTGGTTCCATGTAGGCCTATCGTTGTCTGTACGAAATCGGAACTGAACGTACATGCATCCGTGTAAAAGTGCACGGCGCCGGTTACCGGGACATTGTAATTGCTGTTAGCAGCAGTCGCGGTGCTGGCAATCGACGTCGCCATTGAGTAGCCTATCGACGCGCGTTTGTGCTGCTTGAACCAAGGAACGTATTTAGTACTGTAATGTGAAACGGGGAACAGCTGCACCTACACGGACATATTTTTAGCTCAAGCCCAGCGAACTCCTTTTGTCACTAATTATTCTGTGATGAAATATTTTTTCACTTTCTGAATACGAGTACTTTCTCTTTCTAAATACGTCCCTTCTTGAACCTGACAGTCTGTCAGGGGATTGACACATCACCGACAACAAAACAGTAAATCCGGCGACGATTTCTGACGTGAAACTGTCCTATCAGTACGCTGCACTTCTGTCTGCGCCAGAACTTCACAAAAACTAGTGATGTGTGCATATTGTGGACTGCACGCGTAACGTTAGCCTACGATTAATTGGCGTCGATTTTGCTGTCATTTCAGTCTATACTGATGCGCGTGCCTAAGCCAGTGACAATATGCCACTGTGTTAAGTTGACTGTTCTGGGAAGCTGACGTGCAGCATTCGTCACTCGGCGGCAGCACTGGCATGCAACTCCTCACAACAACTCATCCTCAGTCTGTGGTGTAGAGCTTCAGTCTGCTTTCATTCACATCAGCTTGCTGCTGAATAGCTGCATCTGCAACATTGTTACACCAAACGTCAGTATATGCATAATTATGCGCCAGCGCCTGTGATTCGTTTGTGACTGACATATGAATGAATGTGTTATGATTGTTAGATTGATTGACAATGAAGGTAATAATAAACTTGAAACACGTCTGTCCAGTGCCGACATACTACGCGGCCGATTCCGCCTTACCTTTGCCTTAGCTGAAAATAGGCACCTCGGTTACACCTGCAACGGGGAAGGTTCACATCAGTTTTGGTTTTTCTACGTTTGTTCGTTATCGAGTTCGGAAACAAAACGAGAGTGGACAGACAGACGGGAGGGCAGAAAATGCCTGCAATATACGGCCTATAGGACGGCCGCCGGATACTAGCTATTAATCGGCACTGAGACACGCGATAGCTTCTATACAATTTTCACTAGTGTTTTATTCTATCATCGTAGCACGTTTAGCAGCACTTCCACAATAAAGTGATCAAATGAATTAACTTCGAATGTAGTTTTACGTAAACAGCAAGCAAACTTTGCAAAATTAATGTATAAAATGAGCTCGCAAAAAGTTCGTGCCGCCACTGTCCAACGGTAGCATAGCTTGATGAGTTATTGGCCTAATATTATACATGTACATTAGAAGAAGAAGCTTACCGCACTGTCACAAATGCCTTGAAAGCTGGATCGCCGTTGCGATTGACCGACGGTAGTCAGGCGACCTTGACTTGATCTTCCAGCGTCCTGCAGAAAGACGAAATCAACTACAGAAGCCTGCTACCTCACGATGATGCGTAAAAAAGAGTTGCCGTCCATCCCAAAAAAACTCCGTCCCTAGATTATTATATTGGACTCTTCAGCAATATTGGTGCAGTTTGTTTTTTGTTTGCTTTGAAAAGTTTTACTAAAACAAATCTGTTTGCATCTGGTCCGTTATGCTTCAATATTATTACTTTACTTCTCACACGTTCAGTGTGCCACTTTGTTTTCAATGAGCTGTTGTTACGCGGAATATCATGAGAAAGAAATTTAAAATGAAAAAATAACATATTTTCCATTTCTACTTTTTCGGCAGACAGCAACTTGAAGCGCAGGAATTATAAGGCTAAAACAAAGACAAAATGTAGGCCTACATTTTGTGTTCATTTCTTTTTTTCTTTTTTATCTGTACGTTGTGTTGCTGCTGTCTGTATGACGAAATAAAGATATATATTATCGTGACATACCGGGATGATGCAGGGCCCTACGCTGGCGGTGCTTGCTCTGCGCGGGGAAATGGTACCAGACGCCGTCTCTCTGAAATCGGTGACCGACGGCTCTGAGACGAGGATGTGTGGTGCCCCGGGTGGCAGCAGTGATGTTGGTAGTAGACTGCCTCGGCGAGCCGCTCCACTGCCGCCGCCTATACCTTGCTGCTTGGCGAACGTCTGCAGCGCTGCCTGCTCCGCCTGCCACCAACAACATAGGACGCGTTATTCTTGTAATACTTGTCTCGTGAACACAGAGACGTGGCATAATAACAGAAATGCAAATCATGAGACGAGTGGCCAGAAAAGACAAATTGCCGCATTAACCAGCGGGTTGTGAAATACCGGCTTTAATTTCGTAATACGACTCGATGAAATTTGTTGTCCAATCCGCGTCACGCCGCAAATGAGTATAAATAGGCAGGTAGGTAATTCATATGGCGCGTTACTTAACGCTTGGCGAGCTACTGTGATCGAAAAGAAGACTGATTAGTTACTACTGAAGTACATGTAGGCCTAGTTACATTTACATGTGCTAGGCGTAAGTAGTGAACAGTTTTCTTTTCTAATTAACACGTAAATTTTATGAAAAAAAACTGATGCTCAGTTGCTCACCTTTCCGAGTCCCTGAAAGCTGGAATGGCGACGGTAGTTGGGAGAAACTTTGAGTGCCAGAAGATTGTCGCTTGATCCGTTAGCGGTCACTAACTCTGGATTGCTTGGTACTGCTGTTCGCACACGATCATTCGCGCAAATTGTGCAGTCGTACCAGGGGCGTACTTAAGACAGAAAAGAAGAAGCCACCAGCCTACTTAAGATAGCATGTCCTATATCCTACGTAGATTAAATCAATTTTCTCTCTCTACATGTAGTAGTTGATAGTGTTGGTAGTGTAACGGTAACGGGCCAGACTGGTGACCGAAAGGTCCCCGGATCGACTCGGTCCCGGAACACTCCAGGTAAGTTGTTCACACCTCCCTGGGTAAGTTGTTCACACATATGTGCCTCTGTTTACCAAGCAGTATAATCTGATACCGGTCAAAGGGCGATGATGCCCCGTGTTTGGGAAGGTAACCGTATGCAGTGGCTTCTATCCCCCCAAATCTGGAATCACAATCGGGCGCAACTTCCTCCCACCAGTTTCGGGCTAAAGTTTCCCCCAATTTCTGACTCAAGTTTTTTCCTCCATTTTGGGCTTCTTTCCCCTCCACGAAGAAAATTTTGTTAAGGGTGTAGTTTGCCCAATAAAAAATAGGGGAAAGTAAACATAGGGGGAGTGATTTGTTAAAGGTGCAAACTGAAAAATAGGGGAGAAGTAAAAATAAGGTGAATTTTTGTTAAAGGTGCAGATTTTAAAAACTAAGAGAAAGTAAAAAATAGGGGAAAGTTTTGTTTGGGGTGTAGTTTGCCCAGTGAACAAAGGGGGGAGTAAAAAATAAAAGGGAGGGGGGAGTTTTGATCTACAACCTTATCTCTCCCCCCTATTTTTCACTGGGCACAAGCTGCGACCACTAGGTATAGGGATAGAAGCCACTGACCGTAGGTCTGGCGTCTCACTGACCATGCGTCATGGACTTAAGTGGTTTATCCACCTATGAGCTCAACGGCTACAGAAAGGGAGATGAGCACCCCGCTTACGCCCCGGAAGGGCACGGCACGCTTTACCTTACCTTTACTTCGAGCTGGCTCACCGCCGCAGCTGTCTCAGCTGATTCAGAGAAGTCGGCTTCGACTCTTCGGTCACGTGGCAAGGATGGATGCGTCACTTGACATCTCCAGAGCACTCAAAACATCAATCCGAGGTCTGCCCATAGAGTGGAAGCGCCCTCCCGGACGCCCTTGCCACACGTGGCTACGTACCCTGGGAGCAGATTTCCAGCCTCATAATCTTGGTCTCAACTCGGCTTGGAGATGCGCCCAGGATCGAGAACACTGAAAGCACCTCGTGGAAACCGCTACGCTCCAGCTCGGAACATGCGCTTGATGATGACGATGCTTTCAAAATGCGTTTTCAGACCGACAATGTCCCAAAGCTGACTGGAACTAGAGCTTAGCTCCAAACCCGATTGTCGGAGCCCACAGCGCTCCCATACCCTCAGCTGGATTGGGGGCAGAGACCTCGGAAAAAACTGCAGCGTAGAAAAGGGAACAGAAAAAAGAAAAAGAAAAAAAGGAAAAGGCGAGCGGAACTTGCTTCAAGGCTCAAGGGGAAAAATAGCGTAGTGTATGTGGTACATCAATTTTACGGCCTACCAACTATTACAGACTACAGTTTTGCTTGTAGGCTAAATGCAAGTGCAAATGACTTTTATACATCGATCGACTTTAGTAAACTTACCATAAGCAACCAAACTATACAGAGTTTAAGTTTACTCGAAAATATGAAAAACGTGCGTTCATATGCACTGCGTTGTAATTCGGCGACTGTAATTTGTAGCTGACAATTTGTAGCTGCTACAGCGACGATAGCACCAGTCGTTGTGTACGAGTGCACTGCGTCAGAAACAAGTAGGTTTATCTTACCGCTGGATAAAGAATTAACGCTGTAAAATTCACACAGAGCCAACTTACGTCGACATTTGTTGAAATATTTTTCGTCGACGTTGAGTCGCGCTTTATTTGCCGAGTCCGGCGCGTCGCTGGCCTTGGATCTCGTGTCTAGTGACGAGCGCCTGCGTACAGACGAAGCAAAGTCGTCGAGCTCATTGATAGACAACGCTTCCATTTACATTCAGTAAGCAACTAGCAAATTTACCGAAGCAAAAAGAGATATAAAGTAGAGCTGTAGAAGTAGCCTACACCGTAACATTGAGCCATCAGGATTTTGTGATTTTTTTTGCTCACATGCTTTCACTGGTACACTTGAGAGTAAATTTACCAAAAAGTATGACAAAATTATTATTAAACTGTACTACTATTATGACTACCATTACTTCTGCTGTTATTATTAGCCGACCGTGCTTAAGTAACGGACGAGCTATTGGGATTGTTGTCCGTCTGTCTGTCTGTCTGTCCGTCCGTCCGTCCGTCTGTAACAGATGTATTGTAGCTAAGCTTAAGATCGTAGGGAAAAACTTTTTACAGGCATAATTAGCTATATGTGTTAAACTCGGGCTCGCAAAATTGCAGCCATTTATTGCAAAGAAAACATTTTTAAATTTGGGGTTGAATGGTGGTGGGGGGTAAAAATGTGCGTTTTTCAACGGAAAACTGACTGACAACCAGTACGGTCGGCTATCCTAGCGATATCTAAGCTTCTTGTTATTACTGGTGACAGCACAAATCCAGAATACACCAGTTAACATCAACTGTTATTTTGCAACAAATCAATGAGAATTTGAACGATACAGCTGAGTTATGGTTTGCCAAAAAACAAACTGATCATCTACGGGCAAAAACGTCAGTGTCCTTTGGACCTTTCTGTCCATCTCGTGCGCTGTACTTTACTGATGTAGGCCTAACACTTTTTGGCACATAAAGACGTAACTTATATGTATCAAGCATCACAATGTGAGAATGGAGGAAGACCATGAGTGAATGAGGCGTGCCTCTGTTGGATGGTGACGTTGTCCGGCATTTCATCCATCATCTTATTGAGTCGCTGCCGTTCAATCTGATCGAGCATCGTGTGCAGAACCTCCATCAGCCTTCCGAACTATGGCCACAATCAACGCCAACAATTCCACTTCAGACAATCATAGCGGCGCTATTGTGTCGCGAAATTTCTGGTTTTGAATTGCCAGGTATAATTCCGCGCAAAAGCTGCAGTAATATGTGTAGAAAAAAATCTCATGTTTCTGTTAATGTGCTGTTGCGCACAATATGCATCAAATTTGTGTAAATATGTCTTTATTCAATTTTTTTCTTGTTGGTACACGTTGAGCTACTTTTTTACTTAATTAGTTATAGTATAAATTGTTTTTACCAAGACGGCATAGTTAATAAAGATTTTACACATTCGACCTTACGACTAAACTGTTACATCTCGCTTCCATGCGTGCGCTGCGCCGTCTCTCTAATGATCCATTCCATGCCTTGCCCAGATTGTCACATAATTGTTGTCCATGATAGAATATACTCGCCAGTCACTTAGACTGTCCAAGATAATAACATATCTATCAGAAAAAGACTGACTTTGTGCAATAATTTGCGATAGTATCAGCAGGCCTCTACTAAAATGCCAAATAATAATGAAAACGAAACATCTACTTGCCTGATCGATGTTAAGTCCTGGTGCAACGGTCAGAGGTATCAAGGTCGGCATCACTTTGGTCGCTAGCAAGTTGTGCGTCAAGCCAAACTTTCGGTCGCTCAGCAAATGCTGATACATCGCTGCCAATCACACCGCAGCAAACCCAAGTGTGCGATATATCGTACGGCTTTGGTGATGCGCGACTTTTACGACCTCCCATCACTTTAAAGTTTATTCACTTACTGTATCGTCAAACGGATCTACCGCAACTATAGATGTAAAAAAAACATTTTAGAATGTTTTAATAAAAGTTTTTAAAATGTTTATATATATATATATATATATATATATATTATTT
>Ga0209367_1007753_pt1 | contig 14754 bp, 12 predicted proteins | sample WorMetLIZISLAND2_FD_187412 | JGI IMG/M metagenome (GOLD analysis project Ga0209367, IMG submission 187412) | Marine gutless worms symbiont microbial communities from Max Planck institute for Marine Microbiology, Germany - Olavius geniculatus... ... | reverse complement strand
ATATATATATATATATATATATATATATGTTAAACCATAGTCTAAAGCGGCTAAGTGAGTACGCAGTACGAACTTATTTCACTTCAGACACTGGTTTAACATACTTATTCCACTCTCGGTCGTTTAGCGTGCGCTGTCGTTTGCTTGATTACGCATGACTGCAGCGGTAAAGGTGCGTTCTCACTGCGCGCGTTAACGCGTGTGACGCGCGTGGACCATCTTAATTGACTGTTCAATCAAGCCCTAATCCAAGCGCTACCTCACTCTAGAAGAGCGGATACATTTGAGATCGTCCACGCGCGTTAACGCGTTAACGCGCGCAGTGAGAACGCACCTTAAGTCATGAACACAGTAGGCTATACGGTGCGGGCTGAGAGCGCAATATGCCTAATGATCGTGATCGCGTCGTTTTCGGGTTTCGTCGGCGACGTTCTGTCGTAGTCCGGAATGTGGCAAATGTTTTGACTGACCGACTACTATACACACGTCAATGGCATAACAACTTGCAAGTCTCTGAAATGTCCCGGTTCAACAGTAGGTTATGGGGCCCTGAGTTGCAAGGCTCGAAAGACCAAAGCTTGAAGCACAAAGGGCTAGGAGTAAGGGTAAGGTTTTGGGCAGGAGCAGCGTGCTTCCTCTTCGCCAGCTATGGGGTCTGGTGACCGCTTTTATCTCCACAGTGGGGTCTGGAGCGAAGCCGCATCGGCCAAGAATTGTGATGTTTTTTTTGCGTTTTCTTCTTGTAGAAAATCGTGTGAGCAGTGTGCAACTATTATTTTAGTTACGGATTTATCAGCGATTGTAACTTTTGCGCGCTTTACTGTTGTTCTTTTTTAGTTTTCATGTCTGATATGTTCTAGCCTTATTTTTGTGTTGCCTCGCTCAGGGCTTTGCAGGAACTCGGGGCCGCGGTTCATAAAACCTCTGGAACTCCTGGTTTCTACGCTACTAGTGATGACGATGACCATAATAATGTATCGTGTAAATTGTATTTTACAGACGGAACAAGTTTCGTGCATCTCTGATAGCGTTGTGCGACACCACACAAAAGATTATCGAGATGATTCTTGACGCGTGGACTGAGATATCTAGTGGAGTATGGCGCGCCAAACTCGTCTTTTTCTTCATCGTTGTCTTGATGACAGCGAAAGCGCAGGAGCAGCCGCCCACATCCGGTTTGACACTTTGCTCTGCTAATCATAATACGATCGAATTACACTGATAGTAGTAGCAGAAAAAGTAAAATATGCCTCATTGAAGTAGGCCATCTGTCTTTGTCCGGTGTGACTGTACACTATCGGTCTATGGCGGTTTACGATTACGATGTTTTAGTAAACGTTCAAAAATTGTTAATCGTTTGTGGGCTATTTAACACTGACAAAAACGGTTTGAACCCCGCTTTATATATTATATCACACGTTAAACACAATACTGAGTATTTTCAGTATATACACAGTGGAAGCAGTAATAGGTATACGCTATATTAGTTAGGTACATGCTGATTGTCAGATGTTGCAACGAAAAGGCATAGGCGTAGTCGTATAATTTTTAGCAGATAATCAAGTGATTGGTCGTTAATTAGGCTACTGCAGTTAGCTTTGGCGTGCAGTAGTAGGCAGTGCCGGATTTACGTTTTTGGGGGCCCTAGGCTAGACACAATTATGGGGCCTTGGCGCCAGACAGAAATAGCCGGGGAGGCTGGGAAGGAGGTAGGGGAGGTTAGATAGAACGCCGAAGCAAGAATGTCAAGGCGCTATAAGCGCCAAAAGGGCGGGGTGTGGGGAGAGGTGTTCCATTTCCACTGGGAAGACGTGTGGGGAAAGGCAGTTTTAAAAAAGTACCAAATGTCGTTTTTGACGCTTTCTGATGCATCGTTTTTACGCTGTGTCGGCAGAACTAGCACATAATCTATTCCTAGATTACTGGAACGTCAATGTACTCGACCATTTTGTGTAGAGATTTTCAGGGTTTTTCCTAAGGAGCGAAATGCACAAGGAGGAGGTCCGAAAATCTGAAAATCGAAGCACAGGACTGAGAGTGAAGATGGTGTTTTTAGGAGAGCCAGCGATCCCCTTACCCACCAGTTAGAGGCAGGAGCGTATTCAGGATTTCAAGTTAGGGGTGGCTTGAAGTAAGTGAGTCTGGCAGACGGAAGTCCCCACTGGAGTCCATGGCAAAGCCCCGGTAAGGGGTCTGTGGATGAAGTCTCCCAGAAGGTGAAACTATTTTGTGTATAAGAGCATAGATTTTTAGCAGTAGCGTAGCTAAGAATTTTTCTCTAGGGAAATAAATCTAGAGGGTCTTTCTCGTCCCATCCCCTTTCCTGTTTTTTCCCTTTTCTTTTTTTCCTTCCTTTCTCTTTATTTTCCTTTGCTTTTTCCCCTATCTTTCCGCCTATTTTTCCTTCCCTTTTCTTTGCCGCCCATTCTCCTTTTTCCTCTTTCTTTTCTCCCCTTTTTTCCCTTCCCTTTTAAATTTTCTTTTTTTCCTTAAAAACAAAACCCAATATTTTAGCTAAGAGACGTGGGGGAGGATTCTGAACTTCAGAACTCTAGTTGAAATCAAACACGGTGCATCATAGTCTTAAAGTATGAAATCTTAGTCATCTGATGGCAACGACTTTAACTATTTTCCTAAGAATTAACTGACCAAATTAGTGGAGTACATTAAAAAATTTAACAGGAGAGGGTACAAATAATTTGCAAGCAAAGCAAACAGAAATTTTTTTGTACCGTTTACTTTTTGTCCACTTACTGAGTTTAGGAAAAGGAGTGCCGATTCAACCCTTTCTAAACACACCGCTTAAAGGGGGAAAGCTTTTTGAGCTCCCGAACAGTTAAGTTAAAACTTACGTACAATTAGACCAATATATTTTAAATGACAATGATTTCAGGACTGTCACAATGAACGACGTGGTACATGGTCTGCTTAATGAGGCCTTTAGGAGCCCTCTAAAAATCGGGGGCCATAGACTGCCGCCTAGTCAGCCTAATGGTAAATCCGGCTCTGGTAGTAGGCCTATACTACGCACGTCAAGAAGACCAAGAAAGTTTGAATCCAAAATTTACACCACAGTTGTGGCCTTGAGAGCACTATCTCGAGAATACATCTACCAAATATGTAAAGTAAATACCCTGAAAACGCACTATATTTGTAGTGTATACATTATAGACCCTAGGCTACTTTTTAAATATTACTTGTTTGGTTTTTTTTTGTTTTTCTTGGTTACATGCATGAAGTTTGTTTGCTAATTCTGGCGATAATTTTTCAAATATCGCTTCATGGCAAAATTCGTGAGAACTGAGACCATTGCGTGTCAGGCATCACTCAAACAGAAACGTAAAATAATAACAATAAATGCTGATGGTTTTTCCAGGGTTTTTTTTGTACTGTGCAATAAAAGTAACCTAATTATTTCAGACCGATATAATTATTGATTTAGACTCATATCGTTATTATTGCATGACGTAGAGGCGACGACGTGAAGTACTGGGCAGTAGCCAATGTTAAAGCCGATTATTATTTATGATTGCTCATTAACCGATAGTCTTTGTGATGGGTCGATGTCGATAATTTGCGATAATGTTTGCGGTTTCTCTCAACTTTTTATTAAACTTTGCTCCTTCGCTCGTACTTTTTTGTACTCGCTAAACTGACTGAATTATTTCATGTTATGCCAATTTTAGAAGTACATGTACGGTACTATACCGTGGTCCATAACAACGTGCTACTTTTATTGTTTGAATAGCTTCATGAAACATTGGCCGATTTTAGTGATTTTGGGCAGGCAACATCAAAAAGAAACTTAACGCAAATTAATGTAGTTTTGACTACCTCACTTCAATACTGTCGCTACATTATTTTGTGAAATACAGAAGTCGTAGTCTGACCGTTTACAACAATGAATTCATACTGAATAGCGCAAGCGTTGGTTCAGAAATGATTAACTAAATAGCGACAAACCCAATTGGCAATTGGCAATTACTGTCTCTCAAAAAGTCATACGTGCCGTATCACATTTTCTTTATTACAGCATGTGCTCAAAATATCTTCCTCCAGCACGAATGCAACCGGTAGATGTTGACATTAGCCGTATTCTACTTTGTTCATTAAACGAACGTCTTGCCTTTTTTGACAGATCACTTTTTAGTTTCACCGCTTTTTCATTTTTTCCGACTGTCCTTCCACTTTGTCGTCGCAATTAAATTATTTCACAAATAGTTTTCTATCCCATCGCCACCGTCACGCCGTTGTCACGTTCTCTTGAGATGTTTGCTACCTTGCGCTATAATTGACTTAATTTTCAGTTTTATAAACATTCGGTTTTGCCTACGTGCGTGATAATGTTAAGTTTTTCCGAGCCATAAGGCAGATTATGGCATATAGCCTATGGCGACTCTGATCTCCGTTTTCTTACAGCCGTCAGCCAGACACCAGCTTACACTGCCAGACTATGGATACGAGATATAATACGAGGATATTGCATCGCGCGGTGTGCATGCAGTTGCAGTAAACTAAGCTGTTTATAATCGTCCATTTTATTACAGTAGGCCTAGTTTATGCGTTATCGTATTTTACCGTGTCGTACACAATTAACAATCACTATTGGATCAAAGAACAGAGCAGTGTTTATATTTGCGTGTTAGTGCCTCGTCGAGTTGGTAGCCAATTTGGCTTTTTTCCACGTTCGTGGAGTGACAACGTATGACACCGTACACAATAACAGCAACAATTAACGCACCTCTGTATTTAGGCAGAAGCTGTCATAATATAAAGCAAGCCGTGTATTATGTTCGATTAAATTGTTTTGATGACTTTTTAACGTGAACTTTATTATAATATTTTGTCAAGTACCGTAGGCATTTGGTGTACATACAACGGTCGTAGAAAACCAATTAGTTTACACAATCATCGTCTTAAGTTATGCAGTTGTTTCCTTACGCGCGAAAGTCTGTCAGTCTGTCACACGGGTGGATTAGTCAAAAACGGTGCAAGCTAGGATCACCAAATCTTCACCATCGGTTGCCTGGAAAACTCTAGTTTCAGAAAACGTAAAGCTTTTAAATAAATTACAAAACGGTCATTCCGAACTAGAACGTTAAATGAGAGTGGGGTGGAAAAATTGCGATTTCCAGGCAATAAGTCGCTGTGTCTCAGTAATGGTTCGAGATAGCTCAGATAGGGCCTAGGTTACTATTAATCACTAATAGGAAGTCGTACACTGGCTCTCCATTGGTGCCGAATTTAATAACCTTGGATGACCTTGAACGCCAAAATAAAAGGTTTTTTATGGATTTTTTTTGCGATTTCGGGCTGTGACACAGATTTCAAAAGCGAATTGCACCGAAATCAATCCAGATAATCATGGAGAAGCTGCATATTAAATTTTCAGCATTGAATGTAGATTTCGACGGTCCAAAGGCATCAAAGAGCGGTACCCCCGTAAAGTCATTATTTTACCATTGTTGGCCAGTCTTTTGTGAAAACGGTTGCAGATAGGCGTGGGCATGCTGCTTATCACAACAAGCACTAGTGACGTGTTTTTCAGTTGTATCAACATCGATGACTTTGAAAGATCCTGAACTTCCAAAATATGGAGTTTTTATTGATTTTTGCCATCTTCGGCTGCAGCGCACACTCCAAGAATGAACTGCGACGAAATGGCTGGATATAGACTGACAGTTTGCGAACAGGAACTGCTATAGACTTTCGCGCGTCTCGTGAGCATTAGCTCAAATTTCTAGTTCTATTTTCTCATCATCGTCATCATCGTTACATGCTCGTAGTGCGCAGATATACAGTTAAAACATGCCAAGGGGCAATGTAAAAGTCACAGAGAAAACAGTTAGCTAGAACAAGAAAAAATTTCAGCTAATGCTTGCGAAACGCGCGAGAGCTTATAGCAGTTCCTATTGCAATATAGTTTTTGTCTAGACCATCCATTTCGTCGCAATTCACACTTCTGCAGCCAAAAATTGCCAAAAATCACAGAAAAACCTATTTTGGGGGTTCAATGTCATTCAAAGTCATCGGTGTTAATACTACTAAAAAGCACATCATCAATGCTTGTAATGATAAGCAGCATGCATGTGCCTATCTGCAACCGTTTTCACGCTAGACAAGCCAATATCGGAAAAATAACCACTTTTTGGTTGGGTACCCTTTTTGACACCCGCGTGCGCGGGCTTTCTTGAACATAGGAGGTCGGGACTTGGACTGCTAAAATCTGCATTTAATGCTGAAAATTTCATCCGCACATGGTCTTGGTCTATCTCCAGCCATTTCGGCGCAATTTACTTTTAAAATGTGTGTTGCTGCCCAAAGTCACAAACAAATCACTAAAGCCCCCTATTTTGGAGGTTCGAGGTCATTTAAGGTCATCGATGTTGACATTTCTAAGAAGCTTGTCGCCAGTCCTCGTTATGATAAGCAGTATGTCTGTGCTTATCTGCAACCATTTTTTACACTAGATGAGCCAATATCGGTAAAAATAACGTCTGCTTAGAGGAGTGCCCCTCTTCCCACTCGCTCATGAGAATTTCCTTCACCCAGGGGCATAAAATTTTGTCACGAGATATTAGAGACTCTGGGCTATCATATGGTAAAAACTCGAAATCTCTATTTTACCTGGGCTTGAATCTGTAGCTGGTCGTGACAGACAGACAGAAGGACAAAATTATCATACGCGCTATAGCTATGCTCTCGCGCGTAAAAACTAGCCAAAAGCATTATGATGCAAATTGTCTAACAACATCTGGTCTTCGGAGTAATTCTTTTCTTCCTTTGGCGGTACCGAGATCTCATCTGACACAATAGGTGCAACCCTTGGACCCTACAAGTTTTTAAGTGTTTGATCGAATTTTTAGAACAAGTAACAAAGTTCTGTAAAGGCAAAGTGGCTGTTCGCCTCTGTTATCTAATCTCTTAATAGTTGTTGGTGTTGTAGTTCGACTATAAAATTTCTTTTTTCCCTTGGCGGTTCCGAGACCCCATCTGACAGCTAGGGCGGCGCCAGGTTCTGGACCCCTGAACCCTCCCGTCCGCCGCTGCTTCCGTCTGACACAATGTGTCCTTGGACCTCACACGTGTACCTGCAAACGACACGTGAATTCGTCGAACCGTTCAAGCAGGGCGAACGAATGTGACCGACAGTGACCGACAGACGACAGACAGACAGACGGACGACGCATGCTACGAAGAAAGGTGTATGAGTAGTCAGAATCGGTTGCGCTAGAGCGATTTCGCCTAAAAAATTGAACTGGACTCATCACTTAGTAAATAACACGACTGGCTCAGCGGAACATCGTTGTTCGTCACGCAAAGGCGAGCTAGGTTGCCAGACTGCTCTGACGTCACACATAATTATACCACATAATTATAGTGCACTATAAATTTTGCACATATACTCGTAATATTAAGCAATTTTCAGGGTTGGTAGAGATTGAAGAATGTAATCGATTGTTTGATTTTTACTGCTACAAAGATACTTTTGAATTTAATACTGACAAAATATGAGACATATATTCTTACTTGATGTAAGAGACGCAGAAATCAAAAGTTTGTTATATTTTGCTGTTTTATTATAACTCATAAGCCAGTAAATTTGCGGCGAAGTCATTCCATCGCGTCTAAAACCTACTGTTAGGACCTACATTTTTTGTTTACCGGTAGGCCTACGTAAAATATTAATGCCAATTTTGCGTCAATTTCCTTCGCTTTTGATTTTGGCCTAACGTGTACTTTGTAATCAGTGTTTGAATTGCCGAGGGGGGAGGTTGGGGGGGTTGATGCCCTAACTGTTTTCTCAACCCCCCTAACACACTGGGTCAGCTATATACTGTATACATACGATTTACATCACAATTTTGTTTGGTCTCCGACCGTCGAAAAGTTCAACCTTCAGCTAACTTTTCACAGTTCAAACACTGTTGGTAATGGATATTATACCAAATACAATATGAAGTATATTTTTATATTAAGTCAGTTAAAATCACAGCTTTTTATGCGCGTTCTTTCTATGCTAGTCAACTTGTTTTTTTGCGGCACGGAGGGCGTGTTCATTCGCCAGATGGCGCGTGAAATGATGGATGGCTTGACACGTATTATCACACAGAGACCGCGCGCTAAGCTGTCACGTCGTGTGTTTTGTGCGCGGCTGTCAACGCCTCCATCCGTGACGTCGAATTCATCATGAAACCTTGTCGCCGCCCGCCTCTCGTCTGTCCTAGGCTTCTAGGCTAGTTCTCTGGTCAATCAGATAATGACCCTAGTGACATCTTCACTCTATAGCCCATAGTCAAGCCACTGTGTGCACTGTGTGCACAACTGCAACGGGCGCACCGCATCACGCTCAAGATTCAATATTTTTTTTAGAAAAACAGCCTCTGCGTTCTATTTTTTCCTAGGCTGCCGACTCTATATTATTTCAATTTTATGTGCTACTTATGAATTTTTACTGTTTAGAGGGGAAGTGTCTTTTGCGCTTATCGTGATAGGCGGCAAATGTTGGGCTAAGTAGGCCTAGGTTTAGAACAAATATTTTTTCAGCAAGTTTGCAAGTTTTGGGGACATTGTGAAATGAAATTTTCTGCCAGATTTGCGAATAAAATCGGACATCAACGTCTAATATTTGATTTTTGTTTTAGTAAAAGAGTACAAATGGGGAACATATTTAATCATATTAAGCTCATCAGGAACATTAAATTTACTAATTTATCGCAAATTTATTAACGTTCCATGCAATCTTAGCTCCCGCGTCATTTTTTTGGTTCATTATGCTTTACATAAATCAGTTTGAACTCACGTTATGCTGTGCACAAAATTTGATGGATCTGCTTAATTTACCCCTACTTTTTCTACCACGTTTGGCCCAAGTCTGTGATATCGATTATTTATTGAAGAAGAGTACAATGCCTCAGCACTTAGACTCTGTTTTCCTGGGATAACCCATCATTCACAGCTGTCGTTAAGCTTGTATTTTTAGCACCGCAAGAAAAGATAATTAATGTCATTAATCACAAGTAATTAATTCAAAGGCTTGAGCGGATTCTATTTCGGGACACGGCAGAAGGTGACCTCCATGCTAAAGACTAGGCCTATTATTGGATCGCATCACACAATGAATGGCTTGGCTGGCAATTCGCTCATTAGTTTTTACAGAAATGTTTGTAGATATGGGATGGCTATACTATATACCAACGCCTGTAATACAGTAATAATGCTAATTATGACTATAATTATTATCGTTGTTGTTTTGTTTATGCCGGTATAGTTACGCAGTCTTCCAATGAGGTTAAAACGAAAGTTAACAAAAACGTGTTACATTTTGACCAATAATGTACTCCTCGAGCATTGCCGACTGCTTGGAAAATTTTATAGCCTAGAACAGTGTTTTTCAACCTTTTTGTTGCCGCGGAACCCTGAACAAGCGTAGAGGTCACTCACAGAACCCCATGCATTGATCCAAGCGTCCAACGACGTACGCAAGGTAGAAGCTACAGGGTGTCTACGGACTCATTTTCCTAGCAGAGCAAAGCCTTTGTGAGGATGACAAAGCAAGCAAAGATGACCAATATTAAATTTGATTACATTAACAGGTAGCAGTACGTTATTGTAGTTAACGTAACACCACTGGCGAAGCGGTCGTTCACGGCCGCTTAGCCACAGCCATACCAACTGAAAAAATTTATCATGTGGACGTCCTCGTTAAAGATAGGCCTACGTGTCTTTTTAATTTTCCTTAGCATAGTGTTTAAAGAATTGAATTTATTACGTAAATGGTCAAACGATTTCGTAACCATAGACCTAACCCTACACAACGTTTTTTCTCTTCTTTATCTTTATTTGCGATAATACACTTATCCTCGGAGTTGAGTAGCCTAATGTCGTGCATAGAAAGCCTACGCTTCTAAAAATGCAAATACACCAAGACTACTAACAGCAAAAATGATATAACAGAGTTGGTCTATGCAAAAATGAATGCGTAGGAATGCAATTTTGAACAAAATATTTCATGATGAGTATTTCTGCGACATTGTTTGGCGAGATTTCGCACGCTAGCTTATTTTTTTACTGGCCAGCTGCGGAACCCTTGGCAGATGCTCGCGGAACCCTGGGGTTCCGAGGAACCCCGGTTGAAAAACACTGGCCTAGAACTAAATAGGAGATGGATCCGATGACCGAATGCTGATTATGGCCATTTGAAATTTTCTAATAATTAAGCTCCGTCTCGTCGTCGGTCGTACAGGGTGGGCCAAAAAAGTAAGCTATTGCACTTTATTTATATCTTCGCTAAATATTTGTCAATTTTTACATTTTTTCACCAATGGACTTTGTAGAAAGATTTGCTACTTAGTGGCATACACACTGCACTTATTATGTCGCCGCACTATTTTGTAAAATATAAATATCCAATATCTAAAATGTACAATATCTACAGAGAGACAGAAGTTCTAATGGTAAATTTTTGAAGTATTCAACTTAAATGTCAAAATATGAGCTATAGTAAATGTTATAAAAATTGAAGAACATATTAAACATTTTAAAAAATAATTTGAACGATTTTACTGTGCACTAATTTACAATGTACACTAATGCTGGTTGATGGCTGCAATCTTGCTCAGTTAACTGCATGAGCATACAGAGCATTTTTTCAATCTTGCGGCCCTACAAGCTGTGCGCTATTTTTTGAAAGATAAAAAACTTACTCTAGTAGCTACACCTAAACTTTTTGACACTTATTGTAACTTATATTTAACATTTTGCTTAAATAATTTACAAATTTACCATTCGATTTCATTACCATCTGCAAATATTGTACGTTTTTGGATATTTATATTTTACAAGGTAGTCTAGCGACATAATAGGCGTGATTTGCACGTTGCTGAGTAGCAAATTTTGTCCAGAGTCTACTGGTAAAAAAATTGTGAAAATTGGTCAATATTTAGCAAAAATATGGAAAAAGTACCACAGTTTACTTTTTTAGCCTACCCTGTAGGTCGGTCTTCATTATTCATTGAGAAACTGAAATTGCCTAGTACAATGCCTTAGCTCTACTGGCTTGATGTCACCGATCGAGTACGATTTAAGCTCGCAGTGCTCATGTATCGATGTCTCCATGGAACTGCTCCGCCGTACTTGATGGACAGATGTACACTCACAGCAGAAGTCACTGGCCGTCAACATCTGCGTTCTGCCACTCAGCGGAAGTTGGTCGTACCGCGCTATCGACTGAACAGTTTCGGTCGTCGGCGTTTTTCTGTGGCGGGCCCGTCGACTTGGAATTCGCTGCCAGACAGTCTTCGTGACCCAGAACTGAGTCTTGATACTTTCAAACATCAGCTGAAGACATACATTTTTACGAAATATTGATGACAAAATGTATTAAGCGCATTAGAGATCTTTTTGAGTATGCGCTATATAAATTTACACTTTACTTACTTACTTACACAGTCAGAGTGCCAGTTCTCAGCAGCTGGATGGCTGATCTCCAAACTGCATTCACGCTTGGATCCGAACGCGTCGACATGCTTATCTTTTTAATTCTTATACAAGAATATGCCGTAGGTGTAGTTTAGACGCTGTCTTCGCATTCTGGATCTTTCGTCCGAAAAGTCGAAAACGTACTTCCCTCGCAACAATACATGTTGGCCCAACGTGCGGTCAGGTTGGCCCAATCTCCTAACCTTTTCCCAACATGTTACCAACATGTATCTAACTGTCATATGGTTATGGCAATAGTTGGACAAAACGTGCATGTTGGATTAGTGCATAATTGAAATTCTGCACTCCTGATTGGTTCCGTCTCCTGCACTGTGTGTGGTTTTATTTCCCGTCTAATTCTTACTTATTTGATGTAGAACACCGGAGGTTGTTTTGTTCTTGTTGTGGCGTGTTTGCTTGGGAATTTGGCAGTTGCTTTTTTTCCGTTTTGTATTTGTCCTGTTTTGTGAACATTGTTTGTGTGGTTGAAAGCTCATCTGAGTAAGCTAACGGCATTTGTACAGTATATTTTGCATGTAGTGTTTTTATGATGCACCAAAACGACGATTTTGATCTGGCATCTAATCCACGTCCTATTGGACCAAGCGAAGAAAAAAAGTACAGTCCGCTGATGAAATTATGAGTCGGATTTCGAACTCAGATGGGCCTGATGTTACGGCCGAACAAAGTATCTGTGCAATGTATGAAGCTGTCTCTGATGTTTCTCATAGCCCTGACCAAAGGCCGTTAATGGATCAGATACCAAATCAAAATCATGATAGCGCCACTGCTTCTGGCCCATTTTTGACTAGTCGTGGTTTTGAAGAAGTGAGTGAGTGAGTAGTTTCTTAATGGCACATCAGCACAATATAGGCCATTCAGTGCCATACATGGTTAAAATTAGTTAAAAGCAGTTGGTATATGTATTAAAAGCAAAGCTGAAATACTTGTTAAGATCAAGGCTATTAAGCTAATGTAAAAACAACATTATATACGATTGTAAAAGCCGATATCTTTAACATAAGCGATGATGTTGTGAGATGCAACATTTTCAAAAACGTCCTTGAGTGTGTCCACTCCAAAATATCTCTGACGTGCTGCACTGTAACGGGTGCAGTCTACATTGGTTTTGAAGAACATTTTGGGTTGGAGATGTCAAGTGAATCAGATGTTTCTGATGTGTCAAGTTTGTCCAGTGATGATTATGCTTTAAGTGACAAACTTTCAGTCTGGGCAGTAAACCATAATATACCGAAGGGTGCTTTAAGTGATTTGTTGCACCTGCCAAATCCCCATGTGCCAGGCTTACCATTGGATGCACGCACTTTGTTAAAATCAGAAAATGCATCAAAATACAATGTGAATGTTATCACACGTGGCTCTTATTGTCATTTTGGTGTCTTGAATGGAATTAAGAAACTTGATGATGGGCTGGATATATCAAGTGGAAGTAATGATGGTAAGTGCTTACAGCTGCAAGTTAATGTCGATGGGCTGCCAGTGTACAAAAGTACAAACTATCAGGGCACAATGCTTACTACGGATGCGATAGGTGCACACAGTCTGGTAAGTGGTTGAAGTTGTAGCAGTTGAAGCTGCTGACAGACTCCATGGGCACAAGCTGTTTAGCAAGTCCCGCCAGCTACGCTTTGCTGACCTCCAACACCCTGACAAAGTCAAACGATACCTGAAACCCATTCATGACCTCAAAAGAATTGTCTAAAACAGTCCAGAATCCAATGACATATTTCACTCACACTGGGTACTAGACATCTACACTGACCGGCCGGACGACCTTGAGACCACCAGCCTGTATGAGCTGCTCAGCTGGTATGAGAAAGAGCGGCTTTTGCCTAGCAGCACAAAACCACTGCAGCTGAAACACCTGCCATTCTGGCTGCGTATCAGAAAGAAAACTCCGTACATTGTGACTGACCAAACTATAAATCCAAGCCAATCTGAAAAAAAGAAAAAACTGTACTACTACCAGCTCCTAAAATTATTCAAGCCATGGCGAATTGCACAATATCTCTCTTTTCCTGGCCTATAAGCGTATTGAATGTCGAAGTCATAGGTTAAAGTTCTAGGTCAGGTGGGTTTTTGTGTGTTTTAGCGTGCATGAAGAAACCATAGTCCGCAGGCATACATTCACTAAATGTCATTCGCTGGATGATGCCACTTGGGGCTATCCGTGGGCAGTATCTAGCTTTGAACAAGGCTTGGCGATCTTGTTCGTTTATGTCGTCAACCGTGCAGTGGAACATTGCGATGATTGCGCGTGTGGCGCGTTACAGCGACGTGCATGGATGTGTTGATGCTATGTAGACAAAATTCACGAGCTGACGGACGAGGTGCGTCAGAGCAACCAGCGCATCCAGGACGTGGAAAAGCTGGCGAAACTATTCGAGTCTGAGAAGAAAGAGCTGCAGGTGACTCTGGAGGAGGCGGAGGCGAAACTGGAACGAGCGCTTGCCGACGTCTCAGCTGCCAAAGACGAGACCAAAAGACGACTGGCAGAGAAAGACGAAGCGTTCGAAACTCAATGGTAATTCGTTCACCAACAAGACTGGAAAATTGGTCTAAAAACCTCAAAAATCCAATTTCTGGTTTTTTTGGCGGGATTTATTACATATTTCATTTTACGTCATTACGTCGTTCGCTCATAAGAGGGTGTAAAAAAGTTTTTCCTGGGTTTTTGCCGCTATTGGCTCGTCTGGCGTAAAAACGGTGCACGCAGGCAAAGGCTTGTTGCTCATCGTAAAGCACTGGCGACAAGCTTTCCGGGAATATTAACATCGATGACCTTCAACGACCTTGAACCTCAAAATATGGTGTTTTGGTGATTTTTAAAACAATTTTGAGTTGCGGCGCACATTTCAAGCGTGAATTGCGACGAAATGGTTGGAAAACGTATAGATTTTAACCGTCTGAGTTTCGACCTTCTACAGGGTGGTGCAAAAAAAACGGATACCCAGTTTTATTTTGGGGATAACTTCGGTAATTCAGCACCGATTTTAACCATTCTTTCACGGTTACAAGCAGAAATTTATGGCGCGTAAACGTGAAGTTCTTCCACCCACCACACCTTTATTGTGTGACCACGTTAACTAGCAAAACAAACACTACTGCTAATATCGGTGATCAAACAGCGATCATCCTTTGTTATTCTGCCCAAATCAAACGATTTATTCTAAAAATTATTACTGGTAAACAAAGTAAATAAACACAATATGACGTAACAATGACGTCACAAGGCACTACTGCGAATAAGTA
>Ga0209367_1007752_pt1 | contig 14757 bp, 6 predicted proteins | sample WorMetLIZISLAND2_FD_187412 | JGI IMG/M metagenome (GOLD analysis project Ga0209367, IMG submission 187412) | Marine gutless worms symbiont microbial communities from Max Planck institute for Marine Microbiology, Germany - Olavius geniculatus... ... | reverse complement strand
TTTGAGATGCTCTCCATCAGTCGGCCACAACTCTCTGGCGAAGTTTGACGACCTTCTAAGACGTTCGATACAACTTATCACCAATTCGGACCTCAGCGACATCAAACGGACTCAGGCCAGTCTACCTGTCAAAGACGGCGGCCTTGGAGTAAGACGTGTGTCTTCGCTTGCACTCTCTGCCTGACTGCACGGACTGACGATCGTACCCACCTTTATATTTCGTAGTTAATTTTAGGCTCCCTCGGGAACGGAGTACCGAGGGTAAAAAAAAAAATAATAATAATAATAACTAGAAAGCAGTCAGAGCCCGCACATCTCCGCCAAGGCAATATTGTTCGCTAGGTGGCAGCACCATCTTCGGTTTGTCAGCGGTTTCCCTTATGCCCCATTGAAAGCAATAGTAACGAAAAATTCAAAGTGATCCAGAATCCAGGATTCCTTCCGGATCACCCCCAAAATTGAATCACGCATAGTTTTTGCCAGTCCCGACATACCCAGAAAATTTCAGAAAGATCCGTCCATAACTTTTTGAGTTATCTTGCTAACACACAGACAAACAAACAAACAAAGTCTGGCAAAAACATAACCTCCTTGGCCTTGGCGGAGGTAATAATAATAATAATAATAATAATAATAATACATTTGTATATCGCCGAAATGCCATAGCTTCAGAGGCAAAACTATCCTACCTGCGAACGGCCACATATGTCAATTGACAGGCGTACTAACAGGGCTCGATGTAAAGTAATTTCGTTGATGCGACAAACAACGTTAACACTACAGTACATTATTATGTGCAGACAGTGAATGTGACAGGCAGTGTACTAACGTCACAGCTTCGGCAGCAGGCATCATCGTCACGCCGACAGCAATCTTTGTCACAGTCAACGTTAATATCTCCTTCCAGCTGCACACCACATCAACAGCACGAACGGACACTGTAGTATTAAGTAGGCCTAACTGTGAACAAGAAATGATTTCTATATGGCACGGCAAGTTGTACTTATTTCCATTTAATACTTTGAAATTAATGCAGAAGAGTATCAGCCGTGTCTGCTAAAAACTCAAGACTGTTTCAAGAACTGCCAAGTAGACGCGCACATACAGAAAATAATAAATAGTTCCGTTGAGCTAACGTACTGGAAAAAAACAGCCAACCTGTATAACTGTGTTGCACACAGACTTACCGTAATAATAATTTGAACATCACGTACGCTTTCACGGTCCACACTCAGTAATTCTAACTACAAGAAGCCTATAATGTGACGACAATGAACACCGTGTCTCGAGAAAATGTGCAAACCCGTTTTTGTCTGATTTTCTTCAAATTTTCACCAACTTTAGAACATCCGTCACGACCTGCGTTCAACATGATAAAAATAAGGTGAGGTGGAAAATGAGCGCACTTCACATAACGGTATCCCTTTTGCCATTCTTTGTGCCATAAGTTATCAAAGTTGGCGAAGATAATTCAACGAAGTTCTGACCAAACAATTTTGCATGTGATTCCGAGACATGGGATGTAGTAATAAGGGACAGATACAGAGCAAGGGGAGACCTGATGACGGATTCTGCGAGTGATCTGTCAGCTGACGAGGTACTGGTGCGTCGCGAGCCCAGACTTCTGCAAACACGTTCATTAATATCCCGTTTACGCGATCGAGCAAACATCGAGCAAACGTCCAGCAAACATTGAGCAAACACCGAGCAAATATAAAGCATGCATAAAGCATAGCAAACATCGAGTAGATATCGAGCAAACGTCGAGCAAACGTCGAGCAAACATCGAGCTGGCTCGTCCAGTTAACATATAGCCAGCTCGTCGAGCCAGCTTGATAGTGTAAACGGGGTATAATTCTCATCAGTCACAAACTCACTACAGATCTGTCTGCCTACCATGGCCTAACTCTACCACCTGGATTTGTTGCCATTAATTCTGTAGCAAAATTAGGGCGCGGCAAAAACAGCCTCCTAGTTTTTCGCTGTTTTCTCAGCAACCGTTTAAAATTTTAATTTGAAATTTTACAGTTTTATTTAGTAAAACGTTCTACATCTAACTGCATCATGTGAACTGTGAAAAATTGCAGAGCAGACTTTCCTACAGATGAATTAAGTACGAGTAATAAGTCGAGTCAATGAATTATGTAAAATTCATCTAAGTATCAAATGCAAATTTCGATGTGGGCAATAACCTTATGCGCGACATTTCTATATACAGTACGTAAGTGCCACTATCACGCGGCGGGTCGGTAATGCAAATTGATAAAAAACAATGAAACCGTAAAAGATCAACAACTGCGTGACAAATACAGGCAACCGCTTTGGCAGCCATGGTGTAGGTTCACCAAAATTAAACTGTTGGCGATTTTTGTAGATAGCTAACTAATAAACGATCTTCCTGAAAACACTACATACATAAAAATGTGTTAAATTTTTAACACGAATAATTCGTAATAAACAATCAAACCGTTTTCTCAAATAGCTTTCTTTCAACTTCACGGCGATGTGTCGGAATTCTACGTAGATCTTAACCGCAACATACTACATACGAACAACGCCAGAGTTCAAATATAACTCGCTAACAATCAAACAACGATTTTATCATTTGTAATACTTTTCTTGAAAGAAATCAGATATGGGTATCGGTACGGCATTAACATCCCACCTCTGTACAGCGTTACTGATGTGTAAAGTTTCAACTGCAGATGTTTTGTAGCAACAGCGTCGAAGATTTTAAAAAGCTAATAAAGCAGAAAGTTGTAAGTTTTTCAACAGACACTGCAAATGCAAATTGTTTTCCTAAATTTCCCCATAACGGAAATTTTTCAACTTAAAAAACTGTGCACTTTTAGGCGAAGCTTTCCCAGCAAAAAGACAATTGTTTGACAGCCCGAAGTTTAGAAGAATGTAATTGCCCCAACCCTTATCTGCCAAATTTGTTATGTAAGAAATATAAATCTGAGATCAGACAAACTTTTAAAAAATTAAAGGAAGTAACGATGAATAAATCTAGAGAGAATTACAAAAAATCTGAGCTAATCCTCATGAGACGCACGAGAGCATATGGCAGTTTCTGTTCGCAAGTAATCTTGGTCTATCTCCATCCACTTCGTCGCAATTCACTCTTTTGCAGCCAAAAATAGTCAAAAAATCACTTAAAATCAATATTTTTAGGGTTCAAGGTTATTCAAGGTCACAGACGTTGACATTCTAAGAAGCTCGTTGTCAGCAGCATGTTTGTGCCTATCTGCAACTATTTTCATGCTAGACAAGACAACAGAGGATAAATAACCATTTGTAGAAGGGCACCCCTCTTTGACACCCGCGTGCGCAGGCTTCTTTGAATCTAAAGAGTCCGGACTTAGACTGCTAAAATCTACATTCAATGCTGAAAATTTCGTACGCAGGTTGTTTTAGTCTATCTCCAACCATTCTGGCGCAATTCGCTCTTGAAATGCATGTCGCAGCCCAAAATCGCGAATACACCCCCCTACTTTGAAGGTCCAAGGTCATTTAAGGTCATCGATGTTGACATTTCTAAGACGCTCGTTGTCAGTGCTTGTTATGCAGCATGTTTGTGCCAATATGCAACCATTTTCACGCTAGACGAGCCAATAGCGGTAAAATAACGTCTTTTTAGGAGGGGTGCCCTTCTTTCGCCCTCTCGTTTGTAGGGACCCCTTTCACCCAGCGGCATAAAATTTTGTCCCAAAATACTAAAGACACTAAGCTATCATACGGTGAAAACCCAAAGTCTCTATCTCAACTGGTCTTGAAACGGTACCGGGTCGTGACAGACAGACAGACAGACGGACAGAATTACCATAGCTAATACACGCTATAGCTATGCTGGCTCTCGCGCGTAAAAAAAGGGAAAACGGCAAGCAATGGTAATGCAGGAAGCGGCAGAGAAGCTAACGTCGAAGGGCTGGGGTGAATCGGCGTCAACATCAGCGGCAGGAGCAGTCGTCACATCCAACACTTGAGACAACTCCCTCTTCTGTTCTTCAGATAAACTCGTTGTCATTCTTCTGCCTACAGAGTCGCTCACAGAACGCAGCCAAGTCAACCACATACAGCGTGTGTGCCGCGAAAAAGGTAACCCACTTTCATTACTGAACGCGGAAGCCACGGCAGTATTGTTTCAGTGTCGCCGCCAACTTTTTTCCATGTCAACGCGATAAATCATAACCCGCTGCACTTTGCTTGATGAAATTTCGAACACACATGTGACCTGACAACCTCTAAAACTCCTCTGAGTTTCAAAGTCACAGGCCAAAGGTCAAGAACACATGGGTTTTTACGCGCGAAAGCAGCTAGACTGCTTCACTGCGTCTTAGCCATCGGAATTCTGCCCGTCCGTCCGTCCGTCTGTCTGTCACACGAGTGGATCAGTCAAAAACGGTGCAAGCTAAAATCACCAGGAACCGTAAAGCTTTTCCATAAATTCCAAGTGGGTCACCAGAATCGAGGGCGCTAAATGAGAGGGGGTAGGAAAAATTTGCGATTTTTGGCCAATAAGTCGCTGTATCTCAATAACGGTGCGAGATAGGGCCTAAGTTAATATTAGTCACTAATAACAAGTTTTACTCTCGATTGCCACCGAATTCAATGACCATGGATGATCCTGAACGCTAAAATAGGAGTTTTTATAGAATTTTTTTGGCGATTTCGGGTTGCGAATTGCATCAAAATCAATTGAGATAGACATGGATAAGTTGCGTATGAAATTTTCAACATTAAACGTAAATTTCAATGGTTCAAATGTCGATTTCCTAGGTTCAAGAAAACCTGCGCACGAGGGCATCAAAAAGCGGTACCCCCGTAAAAGTCGTTGTTTTACCATTGTTGAACTTCCCCCTCCCCCAAAAAAGAGTTTTAGTAAATTTTGTGAAAACGGTTGCAGATAGGGGTGGGCATGCTGCTTATCACAACAAGTATTACTGACGAGCTTTTCAGTCGTATCAACATCAATGACTGTGAAAGAACCTGAACTTCCAAAATAAGGGATTTTTAATTTTATTGATTTTTGCGATCACACTCCAAGAATGAGCTGCGACGAAATGGCTGGAGATAGACTGACAGTTTGCGAACAGAAACTGCTATAGGCTTTCGCGCGTCTGGTGAGCATTAGCTCAAATTTCTCGTTCGTGTCTCCTTATGTGCGTGATACTGCTTTAACCAGAGTGCCGTAAAAAATTTACAGCTAAACATTTGAATTCTGCATGGTATTGGCGGCAACAAATTAAAGCTGAGATGTCAAGTTTCGTTCCTTCTGTTTCGCGGTTTGATGTAACAATAAAAATTATTCATTAATAGCTATCACAAATAACAAAAGTGGTTTACATTTTAAAAACAGTGTAATAACACTAATCTTCAAACACTTCTAGCGTTTCAAACTTTTGACTATTAAGATTTAGCATTCTATGTAAGCGTTTAAGACTAGCAATCACATAAGAAATCTTCAAAAGTATATTGCCGCATGAATTAAAAATTCTGATATGTTTCCTAAATGTAAACAATGATTTACATCGACCTCATATGAAGTACTGGTCTCAATAACTTCAACAGTTTAATGGCTATATAACGCCTCTAGAAATACAATAACTGTTCAAAACATAAAATATCGTAAATGCCGCGACTCACCTATCGGACTTCCGTGGAAAAAGTCAACCAACGGAACAGCATCCTTCACAACAATTTAAACGATTTCAAAAGCCATTTACAATTAGTAAATTCATTACTATATAAACATGTCTGAAATTAATATTTTCAAAGTTTAATTAAATACACACTCCTGACAGTAAAATGGTTACCACAAGATCACCAAAAATGTTTATTCTTTGTTGCTACTACTCTAATAAAATGTTCACAGTAGGCCTAAGCCAAAGCACAAATTACTAATTGCGGCAATTAATTATTTTAAACAAACACGAAGAACCAGAGTAATTTAGTAAAAGATGAAATCGTTTTTTTTCTGCGCCAGGTGGCAGTATAGGACTGGTGATTTAGCTATAATTTGCCTTAAAATCTCCTCTTTCTCAAGCAGGAAACACCACCACTTAGACAATGTTTTATTAGACCACACAAGCAGAGTTGTCCGATTTTTACGCGCGACAGCAGAATGCTTCGCGCGTTTTAGCCATCATCTAGGCGTTTGTCCGTCTGTCCGTCTGTCTGTCCGTCACACTCGAAATCTGCATCAACACGGTGCAAGCTAAAATTACGAAATCTTCACTGTGGGCTGCCTCAAGGACTCCAGTTTATCGTATCAAAATTTCGTGCTCCTGGATGTGGGGGTTCCCCTCGATGGAGAGCGTCAAAAAGGAGTACCCCCTTAAAAACGTTATTTTGCCTTTATTGGCTCGTTTAGTGTGAAAACGGTTGCAGATAGGTACAGACATGCTGCTTATCATAACAAGCACTGGTGACAGGCTTTTAGATTTATCAACATCGATGACCTTGAACGACCTTAAACTCCCCCCCCCGAAAAAAAGGGTTTTAGTGAATTTTTCGCAATTTTTGGATGCAGCGCACATTTCAACACTGAATTGCGACGAGATGGCTGGAGATAGACCAAGACAACTTGCGTATGAAATTTTCAGCATTAAACATAGATTTTAGCCGTTCAAATCCCGACCCCCCTAGGTTCAAGGAGACCGGCGCAGGCGGGCGTCAAAGACAGCTACCCCCCCCTAAAAAGTGGTTATTTTACCTTAATTATCTCGTGTAGCATGAAAACGGTTGCAGATAGGCACAGACACGCAGCTGCTTATCATAACAAGCAATAGTGACAAGCTTTTTATTAATGTCGACATCGATGACCTTGAATGACCTTGAATCCCCAAAATAGGGATTTTTAGTGATTTTTTGTGACTTCCGGCCGCGACACACTTTAAAGAATGAATTGCGCCGAAATGGCTGAAGATGGACCTGGACAATTTGTGTATCACATTTTTGGAGCATAAAACGTATATTTTTAAGAATCTAAGTTTTGAACTCATAAATTAACATAGTCTTCCGTAGGGAGGCCTCAAATTTAAGTACTCTTTCAAAATGCATTAATATCTTATTGCTGTAGGCCTACACTGATTGCCAAAGTGGCAGGACAGCTGCTATCGCGCGTCACGTGAGCTTTTCTCAAATTACTTGTTTAAAAGTCATTTCGCCCAACACTGACGAAAAGTAGCCCAATCTTTATTTTTATATGCATCCCAATAAAAGCCGGTAATTCAAAAAGTAGCCCAACGACACCAAAGGCACCAAAGCAAAATTTTTGGGAGCGAACAGCTGCCAAAAATGGCCCAATTGCCCGTTTTTGGACGAATCAGACAACATTGCTCACAAGTGTGCCCGCGAAACGGCATCAAAATTCGTTGACCAAAGCGCACGAGTGTGACAGACAAACGACAGACGGACCGCGCTACGTGCAGGAATAGTCGGACTAGTAAAAACAATTTTTAAAAAGTACAAACCGGTTTTGAGAAAGATCCTTCCGCGCCGCTTTCCGCCGCCGCTCTCTCCGCCTACAACGCAAAACATAATCCCCACCAACCGGCGTAGAACAAAAACTCTATGCAAAATATCATAACTTAACATCAAACAATGACCACAGAGCTAACGCGAAATGTTTCAAGACTCGATTGCGGCACAACTTTAGGGAAAGTATCGTTTTGCCTCGTTCGCCTACCTATACCTAGGCCTACCATATCTTTAATAATAATTACCTCCGCCAAGGAGGTAAAGTTTTTGCCGGACTTTGTTTGTTTGCTTGTCTGTCTATGTGTGTACAAGATAACTCAAAAAGTTATGGACGGATTTTTCTGAAATTTTGAGGATATGTCGGGCATGGCACAAATTACGAGTGATTCAATTTTGGGGGTGATCCGGCAGGAATCCTGTATTCTGGATCATTTTGAAATTTTCGTTACCATTGCGTTAAAGGGGGCATAAGGGAACCGCTGGCAAAGCGAAGATGATGACGCCACCTGGCGAATAGCTTTGCCTTGGTGAAGGTACCTGCGGGCTACGACTGCTTTTCTAGTTAATAATTGGAATCGACACTTATCGACGATTATCAATTTATAACAATTTATCCATTTTTGTACTTTTTACACTAACATAGTAAAAACTGCTGCTATCAAGAGCGTTTTTTCATAGGCCCTATGAAATTTTATTGAAATGTGTTAGCGCGAACCTGCTAGAAGTTAGGATCATCACTGCTTAAATCTCCTGGTTGACAACCTGTAGGCCTACACACTGCCTTGGCACATTTTTCCGCTACTAATTAGCCTACTGTAATTCAACGACCATGCCACAAAGTGCTAAAGGGACATCAGCCATGACCTTTAAAATTTGGGCTGATGTAAACAAAACATTTGCTTCTTGGTCACTTCACTTGAAGTCATTTCTCTTTATTTCCAGGCCGATAATAATAACCTACCAAACGATATTGAAACTTTAAATGAATGCAAAAAAAACAGCAGCGAAACTGCAACGAGTCTGTCACAGTGGCATCAGACTACGTCGTAAGTACGCAAGTGAGTAGGTAAGTAAGAGTTTAATGTATTACATTAAACGTACGGTAGGCCTACTTGCACACATTATATAGTATACACTGTGTCCGGAAAAAAGGACCCCCTGGACATCGTGCAATAAAAATGTCAAATTTAAACGAATACAAATAACGTTTCGCACACTGATTCCGCAATAAATTCTCAATGCGACTGCCAAATTTCGTTGAAAAATATTTTTGTTTACCAAAATTATCAAATGTTCAATATCGATAACAAAATATCTTCGTTGCCAAAAATATGGCGTTACATACTGCAGTCGCTCAAGCGGAAGTGACGTTTGTTGACCAGTCAAAATAACATAATCAATAACAAAATAGTGTTTTCTGCAGGTGATCGTGTTTTAATTGAACTGTTGAGGCAAAACAAAGGGTATGGTGCTAAAAAGTTTGTCGCGGAATTTCCCGGGAAGCCGTGGACGTTGTCAGGATTAAACAAACCGCTGCTGAATACTGGACACTTCATATTTTGAGGCGACCTCACAAAAACCGCTGTAACTATTGTTTGTGTAAATAAATTTAATTGAAATTTGGCATTTTGATTGCCAATAAGTTGTGCATTGTTGACGTAAAATTTTGCCAGAATCAGATGCTGTTTGTTAAAGTTACGCAAATAAACACAAAATATTTCTTATGTGACACCGTATTGGTAACTGAGATATTTTGTTGTCGATATTCAAAAATTAATAGTTTTGTAAAAAAAAATAATATTTTTAACGAAATTTGGCAATCGCTTCAAAAATTTCTTGGGAATTAAGCTTACAAAACTTTATTCAAATTCGTTTAGATTTGACATTTTTATTGCATGATGTCTAGGGGGTCCGTTTTTTACCGGACACAGTGTACATGAAAAAATTCAGTCACATCAATATGTAACACACAAGGAGACATTAATCTAAAGCACTTATTAAATTATCTTGCATTATAATAACGTGAATCACAAAAGTGACTTTACAAAAAAATATAAAAATACAGAATAGCACCTTACGTCAAGTTCAGCCAGCTCGCGAACCAGAACGATATTGAACGCGTCCAGTGCATTTTCACACCGCTACAACGAACACAAAAGCAATGGCGTCGTGACAGAAGAGGCAACGGGCAGTGCTCCTTATGTAAATTTTTAACCGTCGATAAATTCTGCTCTTTGCGCCAAATTTTATTTCAAAAATACAAAATTTGGGAAATTTTAGCGACTTCAGAAGAACAATTAGAAGTTTCAGCATCCATTATCTCCACTTTACAAAATTTTTCAGGTGTCCGTGGAAAAATTGCATTTTTCTGCCCCACCTACGAATTAATGCTACGGCGCCGTAGACTAAATCAATCTATCTAACATTAACTCTATGCAACGCTGATCTATTGTCATTCACAAATGACGTAACCAGAAATGTGAATTAGAAGCCTACTCTCTTCACCTTTCCTTCCCCTCCATTTTTCTTTCTTTCCTTTTTCCCTACCCTCTCTTTTCAATTTTCTCTTTCTCTCTTTTTCCTTTTTTCCCTTCCTCCCCTTCCATCTTATACCCTTCTTTTTCATCCCTCGTTTATTTTCCCTTTTCCAGTTTGTTCCTCGCTCCATATAGCCCTCTCTTTTCCTTTCCTCGGTATTCCTCTCCCTTCCCTTCCCTTCCTCAAGATTATGAACGGTTATAACACTACAACGTAATAAAAGGTAAGAGGTTAAAGTAGCCTACTTCGTGAAACTGGAACAAGATAAAGTTGAGGAAATGGTAAATGTCTTTAAACACAAATTAACATGATTAAGAGTATTTTATTGACGTCAGTTCACATCCGAGTTGCTGATGCAACCAATTGCAGGAGAACTGGTGGCAGAATATCTATGACTACGAAGATGATGACGATGAGGATAGGCTAACAGCAACATGGCGGCGAGAATGAGACCTCGATGTCGAGCTTATCCTCGGTGGACAGAATGAAGCTGGTGAGTTTGAGAAGCCAGAGCCGGCGGTACTCGTGGTAGAACTGACGGTGGATTTTTATGCGTTCCCACGACCACATGTCGCGACGTCGACGCACATGCTCCCCCACCACGAAGTCGTACGCGTACTTCCAACTAGGGACCACACACAATGCCAAAATATATAGGCCCTACGACGGCATTCTAGGCGAGATTACGCACATGATACTCGCATAGGCCTATCTGTAACTAGAAGCGACCGGAGATCTCACACATCGGCCGAGAATGGCGCTGCCAATTTCGGGAACCGGCCTAACTGCAGTGAGTCGTGTGTTTGTCTATAATTCGAAGGTTCGATGGTCCAAAAGCATAGGCTACGGCGACGTGCATTTTCACAAACTCTTAACCTTCACCCTATTCTAACGTTAACGTTAACCTTAACCCTAACCCTATTCTTAGTTGGGAGGAAATTGAGTCAACGTCTGTAAAAGTGTATAGAAAAAAAACCCTACAACTTTCGGACTACGGAACCTTTGGATTTTCGAGCTGCCCCACTGCGGAGTAGCCAAGGTACGGCAAGTTCATAACGTCGAGTTGCGATGGTTGCAAACAAACCAGTAATGGAGTTAGTTCTACTGTTCTCGTGTGTACAGTGCATCTGCGGCTTTTTTGTAACGATGCATTGTTGTTCTTGCTTACATACAGATCCTACATGCATACTTACTTATTTTAGGCTACTAAAAATACAGACTAAGGAAGAACTCATGCTAACGTTGCTGTACCAAATCGAATGTTGCCACCGGTTACGGACCGACAAATGAAGAATATGAATTGGAAAAAAACGGAAACGGACTGATGATGAAGTGCACGAAAAAGGCTGTTAAAGCAGTGCGCATGCGTGTGTCTTGCAAACCGACCTCAATGAATAGCTTCATTGTAGTAAAGACGCAATGGCGTGGACAGACAGACAAACAGACAGACAGACAGTACAGATGCAATAGTTCTATCAGCTAGCTGAAAGGGTACGCCTATACTCTGCTGTACGGACAGAGTGACAAACAGACCACAGACGTAATAAGCGTTTTTACGCGCAACAGCATCTTCTGCTGTAGCGCGTCTTAGCCATCGCATTTCTGTCTGTCTGTCTGTCCGTCCGTCCGTCCGTCCGTCCGTCACACAAGCGGATCAGTCAACAACGGTGCAAGCTAGGATCACCAAATCTTTACAGTCGGCTGCCTGAAAGATTCTATTTTCTAGTTTCTATAAGTTCGAAGGGGGTCACCCCGAACAAGGGCGCTAAATAAGAGAGGGTAGGGAAAATTTGAGACATCCAAACAATACGGCGTTGGCTGAGCGAGACACGTCACGCCCTCTGGTGAGTACGAATAAAACATTATAGATACTATAGCCGCCGCTTGTCTGGCGCCCTCTGGCGACTGACTTAGACTTTGTTTTACTGGCCTTTCAAACATGCACCGTGGCTGTTTCGCGTTCCCGTTTGCGTTAGCAGGGCTTTTCTTGTTACATCCATGAAACAGACCGTTCGGCTGCGTTGAGTGAACCGTCGTAGGGTCGGTATTTGTGCGCTTTGTTCTGCAGCGCGTTGAACTCGAACGTCTCCATCACGTCCAGCACCAGCCGGTACTAACCACACACACAAACAAATCAACGTATCACTCACTACAGAGTGGGCCTAAAAACGTAGCACTTTACTTTTGTCCATATCTTCGCCAATTATTGATCGATTTTTAAAGTTCTTTCACTGGCACACTCTGCAGACAATCTGCAATAACATGATGATATTTCACCCCACTGTAAATGCGTTTCTACAGTACCTTGTGAAATATCAATAAAATATACATATATAATGATAATAACAAACAAACATTTTGGTAAAATTTAAAAAAAACACACTTCAGACCAACACTGCAGTGAATGGTCTGTATGACACTAGACTGTGTGGGTATAACACAGTCCAGTGTCATACAGATCGTTCATCGAAATGTTGGTCTGAAGTGTTTTTTCATTTACCTAAATTTTTGTTATTATTGTTAGTTTTTGTTTACATTTATATTTCACAAGGTAGTGTAGAAACGCACTTACCATGTGGTAGAATATATAATAATCACATTATTGCAAACTGTCTGCAAAGTGTGTCAGTAAAAAAATTAAGAAAATTGGTCAATAATCGGCGTAGATATTGACGAAAGTAAAGTGCCACTTTTTATGGCCTACGGTGTATATACGAGTGTCTTATTTTATGACCACTTATAATCCTCCAATCTCTCACTATAGTGTCTGGGGTGTTAAAAGTGCCCATAATCTCACTGCACTCAAGCGTGACGACTCATAGCGTCCTGCGTTTGTATATCGCATGTGAGTCCAGGCAGAACACGCCGTCGATCACGGCCATGAAATAAGTACGTTTCAACACAGTCTATAGTGTACTATGTCTCGTCACAGTTGTAACATAATATATTGTTACATTACATATTACATTACAAATTTTTAACGTAGCCTGGGTAAAAACTGCTAGGACCACAGGTAAAAGCACAAGTCACGACAAAACTACAGATAGATAAGATTGCCTAAACAGATTTTTTTTCAGTTGACGGCGGAACTGTGAAAGTGTGTTGGATGCGACAATGTCTGGTGACAAACTGATCTAGTGTCTGGGGTTGTAACACATATTCATCACATTATACACACCAGTCTCGTAAGTTCATACCAATTATTACAGCCCACCGCAGAGACGGCAGTATTGTTTTCTGCATTGTTGCCAAGTTGTGTTGTTTTGTTAACATGATAAATAACTTAGCCTGATAAAATTTTGCACTAACGTGTACTTCGACAACCTCCATAAGCCTATTAAATATAAAGATTATACGTCAAAGTCAAACGTCAAGGTCACATGGATTTGTGTGTGTTTTTGTGTGCTTGCATGTAGGAGGCCTACTGCGGCTATACCCGCGAACAGTAAGCCTTAGCTTCAGATGACTGAAGGCCACCAAAAACCAAAACAGGAATAAATAGGTTGTAACACAAATTCATCAAATTGCAAACTGTATTTGCTAATACTTCCACGTTTCGATAACCGTTGCTGTGAGTTTATTCAGCAGAAAGTAATGATAAGCAAACAAGAAATATTATTAGATTGTGACCAATTTAATGTACTCCTCGCGTGCATCACTTTTTTGTATTCGTTCAAAAGCTTTTTCGTTCCTTTCGGCTTGTACTAGAGACCCGGCGTTTAATTGAGACCCGTTTAATATTATACCAGTAGTGACTGGCGTCGAGGTCGTTATTGGAAATTGTCTCCCCGAAGTTCATAAAATATTGCCCATTTTTTAGAAAATGAGAGGAAAAAATTTCCAATAATGGTCGATGACGCTAGTTACCATTTGTCTTGCTATACCTCAACGCATGCATCTATCTGGCACCGTTACAGAGATATGGCGCCTCAAAGATAATGGGGTCACGACCTTGACCTTTTTGGGTCACGTGACGTCATCGGTCACGTGACCATCCGACTTCCGGGGGTCGACTTCCTATCGGTGGTCCATTGTGACCATGCAACTATCAAGCACCGTTATGGAGATATGGCCGTTTGAAGTTCTTCCAGGAAGGCTATTTCAGAAACAGATGTCGGTCGTCGGTCGGTCCTCAATATTACACTGATCTCATAAACTCCTCTTCACTACGTTAGGAACGTGGCGCGCGAGGAGTAAAAATGTAGGCTACCTGACAAGTGCGGATGGAAACGGTGACGTTGTTTGAGATGCATTCCAGCTCGACTCTGGGTTTGACGTATTTCTCCATGTCTGGACGCAGGTGCAACTCGGTGTGAATGACGACGGTAAGTGGCTCCACAACTGCATGTGCAGACAACACACACAATAACTTACGTACAGAACGAAACGTCTTTAGCGTAACACGCTTCTCTTCAGCGTAGACCGTGGTTATACGCGTCGCGCTTAAAAACAAGTGACGTCGCATTAGAAAGGTGTTTACACGATCGAGCAAACGTCGAGCAGCCAGCTCGACGTTCTATGGTAATTAGCATGCTAATTAGGAGGGCGGGCGGGTTGTAATTGAAAGGCCTATATAACACGCGATCATGCAGCTGTGGGCTAAGAGCCTAAGGCTGCGTTCACACAGACACGAGTACGAGTACGAGTACGAGTCCGGGTTTCTGTTTACAGCTCGTAGAAGCTTCACTCGTACGAGTGGAGCGTTCACGGTCACTTGTACAAGCACATAACTAAACG
>Ga0209367_1007751_pt1 | contig 14757 bp, 17 predicted proteins | sample WorMetLIZISLAND2_FD_187412 | JGI IMG/M metagenome (GOLD analysis project Ga0209367, IMG submission 187412) | Marine gutless worms symbiont microbial communities from Max Planck institute for Marine Microbiology, Germany - Olavius geniculatus... ... | reverse complement strand
GGGTTACGAGTTGTTTTATGGCAATAGCGGCAATTATTGATAAAAAATATTGAAAATCAGACATTTTCAACAAATTACTCGCGATAACTAATTCGCAACATTAAAAATCTAACTGGCGAAATGTGAGATATAATGGACTAATCTGACAAAAAATTTTCCGCATTATCCGGGTTGGGTTTTGGTCATTGATTTTTTGAAATTGAGATTTGTTTGTTATTTGATGTTTGAGATTTGTGATTTAATTAAAATTAAGCGGCATGTCGTAGTTTGATGGTAAAGGTTCATCTCATCAGCTATACCGTTTCAATAAGTGGCCTCAAATCGTTCGGGCATTGGTCCAAAAAGTATTGGTCGGTCATCCCGGAAATAAAATCTCTGACGATCTCGGCCGGCTGGTGCTGTTCGGTGTACTCCCGGTCCATATCTTTAAGAAATTGACGAAAAATTACGGATGAAGTCCGTTGGAATTTGATGTCCGACAGATAATTGTCAAAGAGCAATTCGAACAGCTTTTTGATGCGAACCGTATGCTGTTTGATTTTGGGGTTCAAATAAATATATTCCAGGTTAAAGGCCTTCAGGTCCAACAGGGCTGAGGATACGTCCGGGCTGAAAGCGATATATGGCTTTTGACAACTATTGAGGATAATGTCCGTCACCAGGTTGTACACGATGGTTCCGTTGGTATCCCCCAGAACCTCGGCGGCGGGGCCCGGAATATCCGAGCGACGGATCAAGCCCAGCCGGATGGCGTCTTCGATGTCGCGGCCGATATAGCTGACCGTATCCGCCATCCGCACCAGGCAGCCTTCAAGGGTCATGGGTATCAGGGCTGTCCCCGGATCGATTCGCTTGGCGGCAATCTGCGCATCGAAATCGGCAAAGGTTTTGCCGGTAGCCGGCACCAGCCGTTCGCTGTGCATCTCGCCGTCGTGACACAAGATGCCGTCAAGGGTCTGAAGACAAAGGTTCCAGCCTTTGCCCTTGCGTTCGACCTTTTCCAGAAACTGAACGCTCTGCAGGTTGTGGTGAAAAGGTTCGATACCGTGGTCCCGACAGATCACGGAGAGAAACCGCTCACCGTCATGGCCGAATGGCGCGTGCCCGATGTCATGGCCTAGGGCGATGGCCTCGATCAAATCTTCGTTGAAGCCCAAAAACCGTCCGATTGTCCTGGCAATTTTGGAAACCAGCTGGACGTGCAGAACCCGGTGGGTAATGTGGTCGTTTTTTACGAGGTAAAACACCTGGGTTTTATCAATGTAGCGGGCGTAGGCCAGGGAATGTAAAATTCGGTCCACATCCACGGCGAAGGCTTGGCGGTAGCTTGAATCATGGCGTTCATCGTGCACGCGCCGAATTCCCTGGGCATTGCGGGTGGCCAGGGGTGACAACATTTGATTTTCCTGCCGGTCCAGCATCTCTTTCAGCTTAACCAGGGATTTGGCTTTTTCAAATTTCTTCATTTTCAATCATGGTTTCCATCAGTTCGATGTAATCGATACCCGCCCGGCGAAAACCTTCCTTGCCGTATTTCATATTGGCTTCCAGGACGTAATATTCGCCATTTGACCGGCAGATATCGATGCCGACATCATCCCAGCGGCAGGCTCCAGCCACCTGCAACGCCAGGTCAAGCCCTTCCCGGGGGATGCTGTTGAGGCACACCCGCCCGCCCACGGCGATATTGCAGCGAAAATCATCTTCCGGGGCGATCCGCCAGTAGGCATGCACAATTTTTTTACCGATCACAACCACCCGGATATCGCGGTCCGACGACAGCAGCTCCTGAATGTAGGCGGTGTTCTCATGTGCAAGATAACGATCCAGGTCCTCTCTGCATTGAATCAGATAAACCCCGCGGCCCATGGCCGAGCCGCGCGGAACTTTGGCTACAAAAGGAAAGCTGAAATCCCGGGTGATGTTTTGCTTTTGACGCCGGCCGTAATATACCCGGGTACGGGGATGGGGCACATCGAGTAATTCGAACATGGCCGTCTGCTTGATTTTGTCCTGGACACATTTATAGTTGTGGTAGCCGGGGAAGGTGGGCTTGCCCATAGCATCGAACATGTCCGCATAGAAGGCCGAAGGGTAGTAGATTTTCTTGGCATCGCGAATCAGTGCCTTTTCCCGGGGGCTGTAATCCGAAAAATTGGGCCTCACCCCCAGGGTGATGACATTTTTGCAATCCCGCAGACGCCCCTCTAAAGCAATTGCTTTGGTCATATTCTATTCTCAGGTTGAATTGATACTGCGCCTTTTGGTTGCGCTAGAGGCTTACATAAATAAAAATCACAAATCTCAAATAACAAATCTCAAACAAATTTCAATGACCAAAATTCAAAATATCAAACGAGGATCGACCTGCTTCTTTCTGAGCTTAATATGAATGAGTGATCCAATATCATCAAGCCAGTAAAGTGCCAAGACTGGAATAAAAAGCAGCTTTTTTTCATTGCTTAGCAAGTTTCGGTTACCAATCATTGTGATTTGGGATTTATTTGTTATTTGATGCTTGGGAGTTGATATTTAGCCTGTACGACTTCGGTAATGGGATTGAGACTCAAAGGCGTTTTTCATCGAAAAGTTTCTCGATCAATTTCCGGCTGCGTTCCCCATGACTCCCGGCCCAGTATATCCGCTTGCATTGCCGGCACTGGTTGAACGCATCGTGACTTTCCCAGACGTAGTCCGGCACCCGGCCGTATATGGCATGCTTGTCGACCGCCCCGATCGGTAAATTGCAGGGCAGGCACCTTGAAAACAATCGAATGTCGGTCCGGGTGAGAGCCAACTCGGCCACAACCTGTGCGAGCTGTTCATATACCTGGTCCGATCGGATGAATATCAATCGATGCGCGTCAAAGCGATCGCGCAATTCGACGATTCGCGTCAACAGGATCCGCTCCCGCCCCAGCCGGTCATAAAACGTCCTGCCGGCATAATCCGATTCGAATGTGGTGTCAAACCCCAGGATTCGCAGCCACTTGGCCAATTTACCCAGGGTTCGGTCCGCCGCAAAACTGCAGGTCATGGCTTGATACATCCAGATTGTTTGACAGGAAATTTACCGCGAATAACCACCTTTAATAAAAATTTTGGATTTTAGATTTCGGATTTTGGATTGATGGTACCGCTACGCGATATCTATTATTAATAAGACAGAATACCTTAAATCCGCAATCCCAAATCCGCAATCGTTGTCAATCCCGTTTCAGCTCCTCATATGCCCGTTGGATTTCCTTGAATCGCTCCTCGGCCAGGGCCTTGAACTCGTCGCCCAAATACTCCACTTTGTCAGGGTGGTACTTGCCGGCCAGTTGCCGAAAGGCCTGTTTGATTTCTTCCTGTGAGGCGCCGCGTTCGATTTCCAGAGTTCGATACGGATCCCAGGGGCCGGTTGCCGAATCTCTATTCGGGTCCTGCGTGCCGGACTGATTATTGCCGGCAGTCCGGTGGCCACTGCTGCCGGTATTGCGGCTGTTCTGATAATGTCTCTGGAAGGCTTCCCGTTTTTTTTTCAGCTTGTATAAGTATCTCGCCAGAAACCCGAGAATGACAAGGTCATCGAGCCAACCCGGGCCGAAAATAAAATCCGGCAGAATGTCATAGGGGCTCAAAACATACAGCGCCGCCAGGATGATTAAGACGATTGGCCACATATCACACGTTCTCGGCACTACGACTAACAAAAAAGTAATTTTGTAGTTGCCAGCAGTTAATGAATATCTCGATCTTGGGTATTGGAGTACTGGAGTATTGGGGTATTTTAGGTTTATAACAAATTATTAGCCACTGCGCCATCACTCAAATACTCCAATCAAACCGCTCCCACTGAAAAATTTCGGCGCAGTAACTATCTAACACCAAATACCCAATCCCGAATACCCAATACCGAATACCCAATACCGAATACCCAATACCTAATACCCAATACCTAATACCCAATACCTAATACCCAATACCCCAAAGCCGGGTTTGGGTCAACGGTGGTTGCCGGACTTAATTCCGGGGCGACTTAATCTTGGGTCTATTTTAGACTAAAGTTCCCGAAATTTAAACCGATCTATATTTATCCGGATAAAAAAGTTAACGGTCCAGAGGGCGAATCAAGCCGCTCGCAAGCGGGAATAAGGTCAGATGCGCAATTTCTTTAAAGTGGTCATAATGCTCGGCATTGTTGCGGTTGCTGGTACGGCGGTGTATTTAATTACAACCGACAAGCACGTTATTGTGTATAATGACGGTGCTATTCTACTCGTAGATGATGAGGATGTCGTATTCTTGGATAACGGCACGGTGTTATACAAGGATTCCACCGTTATCGAGCGCGACGAAATCAAAGACTATTCCAAACTGAAATTCAAACACCTGGTTCTGGTGGCGTCCAACAGGGCCCATTCAAAATTGAATGGATATGAATCCGGGCTGGCTGACTTTTACACCCGCAGCGGCATCTCCAAAGGTCTGCAGATTGCTATTCCTGTAAGCATTCTGTTGATCTCATTATTTTATCTGACCCGGCTGAAAGGCAAGCGCGCAGTTCAGCAGTCCCCGCCGGCAAGCACCGCAAGCTCCACCAAAGCCGATGTCGCCATGCCAAAAATTGGTCTTCCTGAAGAAAAGGACATTGTTCGTTTCTTTTTGAGTCTGTTCAGAGCTCAGATAGGTGCCGGTCCGGATGCCAAAGCCGAGTTTGTTTGCTTACCTTCCAAGTCACCGGGACCGAATCAAATCTATGAATTGCGGGTAAAGCAGGCGGCCGATTGGTCCAAGCGCCGTATGACCATCGGTCCGCTGGGGGATGAGACCGGCAGCAAAAGCAAGTGCTATTACGTGATTTATGATGTACACTTGGTCGTTAAAGTTCCCGCGCGACCGATAACAGACTTTGAATTGTATATTGAGAGTATCAAAAAAGAAACGGCCATCGTCAACAAGCTGATACCCAAGGAGTGCATCATACCCAAGGTATCGGTAATTCTGAACCTGCTGCCTTCGGTTACCCAAAGTGGTGAGGTGCCGGCTGATGGCGATGAAGACCGATATATTGAATGGGTGCGAAGATCTCCGGGATTTCAAAACTATCTGAAGATCAACAACACCTTTGTTTATTTCATGGATTTGTCCCAATACTATTTTCTGGGCAATATCCTGGATGAGCTGCATGACATCGGAGACCTTATTACGAAAGAAATTGTCGACTATGCCGAAGTCCTGTTCGAGCCGGCAAAATTTATAGGGCGTTACGGTATCGAAAAAGATGACATATTTGAAGTGCGGGGAGTCTATAATCGGGTTGAGGTCGATATCCGTAAACTGGTCGCCCAATCCGGTATTAATTCCAACATTTCCATATATCAGTTTCAAACCTGGTTTTTTTCAGCGCTGGCAGGAAAGGATATCGTCGAGGACAGCGAAAATTATCCCGCTGAGTTCGTCAATAAACTGAACCTCATGCTGAAGCTGGCCTTGCAAAAAAATGCCCGGGTGATCGAAGTTTATCGCAAGATCATTAAAGACTATGTCTTCATGTCCTGCTACGAGCGAAACAGCGCTCAAATGGCTTCCATCACGGCAAATTTGCTCGACCTTCTGGCATGGTTCAGAAGAAAGCGCGTGTCCATGCGCGATCTCAAACCCGACAATCTGTTTGTGGCCGGAGATCCAGAGAGGTACCCGCTGTTCTTAAGGTCGGACAAGGAGTTTTCCCTGGGAATCATCGATGTTGAAACGGCCGTCGATTTCGAGCAATCGGAGGATGCTCAAATCAAACAGCCCCTGTTGGGCGGAACACCCTTTTACGCAACGCCGTCCCATTTTTTCAGAAACGAGGTCTTGGAAATCAAATATGACGATCTGGGTAAAATTTTCCATCTTCAGGATTGGCACGCAACCCTGGTGATGCTCTTCAAGGTGGTTACCGGAGAGCTGTTATTTGAACGAACCGCCAAGCTGTTCGGTCAATTGCGGGAATCGATGATAAATGCCAACAAGCCTCAGAATTTTCATAGCGACCAATGCGAAAATGCCAGCCGGCATTGGTGGCAATATGCCCTGCGGGAGTTTCGAACCAAGATAAAAGAGAAGGAGGCCTCACTTAAAGGCATTGAATTGAACTTGCCGCAAAACGTTCATTATATGTTCGGCAAAGTCCTGGCCAAAGAGCGCATGTCGCTGGCCCGGGCCATCAAAGAATGCGTCGAATCCCAAAAAGTTTTCGACAACCCGCAGATTCGGGCCCAGCTGATGAATTCTTCCCACGCCAAGACCTGCCAGTTCAAAGCCGATCTCGTAAACAAGGCCCGGAGTCAGCAGAATTCCAAGAGACTGCGGAAGGAGGCCATCGTATTTTTAGATCAACTGGCCGAGCTGAAGGTTTCGCTGGGGCACCATCTCTTTATGATCAAGCTGTTGTCCAATCCCCAGGCAACCGTTTCGGTTTATGATATTATGGTGTTTATGTTCAACGTGGTGCGAAATAACATGTACCCGTCGCAATGGCCGCCGCTGATCGTCCAATCCCCGAATGTCTGTGATATGGAAGACGAGCATCCATCCTTATAGGCAAAGGTTTAAGGTGTAAGGTCTAAGGTATAGGGAAATGGCGGATGCCATAAGAAATAGTTGTTTAGTTGAATGGTTGATTAGTTGGTGAGTTCATGAGTTCGTAGGTTCGTGTGCTGGTAAGTTGGCCGGTCGTCTACTTTGGCCTTTGAGCTTTTTCCCTTTCTCACCTTCTGATCTTCTGATTTTCTTACCTTCTTTTTTCCGCATTCTGCATCTTGCCGCGGCGACTTGTGGGGTCGTAGCCCGAAGGGCGAAGCCCCAAGCTCGTAGAGCGAAGACGGGTCCGACTTCCACCTTCCTAGCTTCTCACCTTCTTGCATCGTCATGCGCAATACACTCTGATCGTCCCACTCACACATATAACCAGTAACAAATAACGAATAACAGAAGTTTTCTGTCCTCTGCTAATCGTTTGACACCCTGCGGCACACGGTGTACTATCTATCTGTCCATTGTCATTCGGCGCATCGTTTGTGTCTGACGTGTATGCCGGCATTTTCCTGGAGAACTCCCGATGATACCCAAAGACACCTCCTCTTACCGATTCAGTGAATCCCAGGGCCGGGCCCTGCTAATGCTGGCCCGCCGAACGATTTCGGATAAACTCGCGCCGGATGCGACCGCAACCGACGACGATCTGTGTGCGGCCCTGGGCGACGATTGCTTCCAATTGCCTTGCGGAACTTTTGTCACCCTTAAAATCGAGGGTCGGTTGCGCGGCTGCATCGGCAACCTGACCTCAACGGAAACCGTTCTGGAAGGGGTCCGGCGCAATTCCATTAATGCGGCTTTGCATGATCCTCGATTCTCACCCTTGTCACAAGATGAGCTGCGGCAAAGCCGGATTGAAGTCAGCATACTGTCCGAACCACAACCCCTGGCACACAGCGGCGGGCAGGATTTAATCAAAAAGCTGCACCCCCATGTTGACGGACTCATCATACGAAAGGGCCATGCCAGCGCCACGTTTTTGCCCCAGGTTTGGGAGCAGCTGCCCGACCCGGAGGATTTCCTGACCCATCTGTGCCTGAAGGCCGGCTTGCCATCGGATGAGTGGAAAAATGCTGATCTGAAAGTGTCGACGTATCAGGTTCAATATTTTGAAGAATAAGGCTGCTGTTGGATTTTCGGAAATACAACGCAAAGAATTCACTAATTTTATCTCGTTTTTTCGTGTTTTCGTACTTTCGTGCGTTCGTGATTATTCCTTAACAAATAATCGGACCTTATGATATTCTGATCGCTGCCTCGGCTTTAGCCAACAACAGCACGTTGGTGACCCACAACACCAGCGAATTCGAAAGAATAAGCGGCCTAAAAATCGAAGATTGGTATTAGCCGGTGACCGTAAGCTGCAAATAACACAATTCGGATGTGTGTTTGTCTTCCTTTGTATGGTGAAAATGTTTTTTGCGCCATAGAAGTCAAGAATACCGCGACTCTCCGATCAAAATCAGTCAACAGCCTGATTGCATTCCAGGAAGATTACCCCGAAGCAGACGTATGTTTACTCTACAGAGGCACGGAGCGAATCTATCACAAAAAAATACTTTGCTTACCCTGTGACGAATTTCTGAAGAAACTGTTGCCGGGTGAACCGATATTGTTTTAAGCCGCATCTCCCAGAAAATTCCTTTTTTTCACCGAATTGATTTTCAAGATATTCGAAACTTTGACACGATGTAATAAATAGAATATATTCTATTCATCAAAATTACTTGATTCGGAGGTATACTTATGCCCTCTACAACCGTCCACCTGCCAGACAAATTATTGAATAAGATTGACCAGGTGGTTAATGAAATCGGCATTAGTCGCAACAGGTTTATCATAAAAGCCTGTGAAGACGCATTGCAGAAAAGTGCCGGCCGGTGGCCTGAAGGTTTTTTAGAAACGGATCTGAGTTCATCCAATTTAAGGTTGCTCAAGGAGGGTGTGTCTGAAATGGAAGCGGCCATTATGCGGATGCGAAGAAACAGAAATATTCTTGGAATATTATCCCTTTTCATGTATAGTCCCTATATACATTTAGAGAGGTGATCTAATGAAAGCGTCTGTCGTCGATTTAAGATACAAAATGAATGATATCCTAAAGGCACTGGACAGAAACGAGAAGGTGACTGTCCTGTACCGCGGTAAAGTGAAAGGTGTCTTGGTCCCGGTAACAAAGAGAAAAGATTTGAAAATGACCGATCATCCTTTTTTTGGCATGTCATCCCAAGATCCCGGGAAAACTGTATTGGAAGAATTAGATGGTTTGCGGAAAGGCAGATACGATGATATTTGATACGGATATATTCATTTGGGCTCAGAGAGGTAACGAAAAAGCCGCAAAACTGATGGAAATGTCAGAGGAGCGGCACATTTCCGTTCAAAGTTACATGGAACTTCTACAGTGTGCTAAGAATAAAAAACAACATCAGTATACAAAAGACTTTTTAACATCGTTTGATTTTAGAATGCTTCCGTTGACTGAAAACATAGGACATCGTGCCTCTATCTACATAGAAGAATATACAATGGCTTCCGGTCTTAGATCTGGTGATGCACTAATTGCAGCGACAGCCGTCGAAAATAACCTTCCTCTGGTATCAAGCAACATAAAGCACTTCAAAAGTATTAAGGAATTAAATCTGAAATCCTTTAAACCGTAATTCCATGTCCTGCCTGGCGCCGTGAGCAGAACACCCATTATTTCCCACTTCCAGGTTCCAAAAATCTCACATTCTTTTTTCCGACTTTGACCCGTCTGAGCTCGTCGAAGACCGCATCTTGCCGCGGCGACTTGTGGGGTCGTAGCCCGAAGGGCGAAGCCCCAAGCTCGAAGAGCGAAGACGGGTCAGAATTCCGACTTCCTGAACTCTCGCACAACGCTTTTGATATCTTTGACATATTGAGGATTTAAACCACTGCTAAGCCAATAATGTCTGAAGGTTGGTTGGATTGATTTAAAATCGGAGGGGCTCTGATATTTTTCAGTATCTAATAAAGACAACGGATATTCATCCTGTTTGGTCTTTACTAAAATTCGATAGATGTTTTGAGTGGTGCCCCACTCCGGTTGCTTAATTTCAGATAATAATTCTTCAATCAGCTCCAAATCAAAAATATCCTTGCTAAAACACATGAGACCCACACAGATATTTGAGTGATGACCTTCATCAGGTTCTGAAGAAAATATTTTTTGATATGAACAAAGTGTTTTATCCTCAGCACCTGTTGCCCAGTCAATTATTTCACCAGGTTTTCGAAAAAACAGAGTGTCTGAATCCAATGAAGTAATTTTATCGGCTTTGGAATAGTAAAAATAATCAAAAAGTTGACAAGCAATCAGGTGATGCTTTCGATAATTTTTTGACTTAGGGTAATTATCCAGTGCGGCAGCAGTTTCGATGTCAGCTTTTTGCCTGTGAATAATTTTTATGCCTGATATATGTTTCTTCAAAAGCTGACAATCCTTGGGAATTAAGCTGCCGTCATCGTGAACAACGACCGCAACTTTATGATAGAACCTTAAAAGGGATTTAATCGCCAATAGATAAACCGGTAAATGTCGGTGTCCGGTTAGAGAATGAATTTCAACTTCAGCTGAAGACTCAACACCAATAACAGAGGTCTCAAAAACTGGCCGGGTTAATAATTTTAAATGCATGCGCTGCCGCAAGCTTTGGAGTTCAACGCTAAGTCGCCAAATCAGATCTTTAAACCAAATCCCAAAGCGCCACCTTAATTTACTGGATCCACGCTGGCGTTCAATCTTATTCCGTAATTTTGTAAACATTTATTTATGTATTGGAATCTCTATAATAGATTGAAAACTTGCAGCTTTTAACGCCACTGTTTTTATGTCACCTACAGGGAATGATGGAATGTTGGAATTATGGAATAATGGTCAATCACGCATACTTCAACGTTTATCCCATGATCCGTATTAATTTTCAACCAGATGGGTCACGAATGTACCAATATTCCAACATTCCATTGTTCCATTATTTCACTATTCCAGTTGCAAGCACCTTACCTGCTCTCTTCACCATATTACGCCCATTGATTTGAGTTTAAAACAGTTTAAATATTTTAAAAAGTACAATATAATATAGTATTTAGAATTTAGTTTGCGAAAAAGAACGGACCATCGAGATGGGTACAGATACTGAATGGGAAAATTGGGGCAGAAAGGATCCATATTTTGCAGTATTAACAAACGAAAAATATCGAAGTCACCAGCTTTCAGAGGAATCAAGAATCGAGTTTTTTGAATCCGGCAAGATCCATATTGAACATGTAGTGGACGTTTGCAGACGCCATCTCGATCCCGGATTTTCCCCAAAGAGAGTTCTGGATTTCGGCTGTGGAACGGGCAGACTGGTCATACCACTTGCCGAAAGGGCCGAATATGTTCTGGGGCTTGATATCTCTGATTCAATGCTTTCGGAGGCCCGCAAAAATTGTATTGCTTTCGAATTAAACAATGTCCACCTGCTGAAGTCCGATGACACCTTGTCTTGCCTGGCTGGGTGTTTTGATTTTATTCATTCTTTCATCGTCTTTCAACATATACCGGTAAAAAGGGGAATGCGCATTTTCGCAAGGCTCCTGAACCACCTGGAAGATGGTGGTATCTGTGCGGTTCAATTCACCTATTCGAAGGCCATTTTTGAAAAGCGCAATGGTAGGCCTCCGATAGAACAGCCCATCAGAAAATTAATTAACGCAGCCAAGAGACTTATCAGTAAATTGGATCGGATGGCCTTTCCTCCGCATGACCCGGAAATGCAAATGAATCCCTACGATGTAAATGAACTGCTCTTTAAATTGCAATCGGCGGGTATAAGCCGATTTCACGTCGAATTCACGGATCATGGAGGAGAATTCGGTCTCTTTTTGTATTTCCAAAAGCCAAAGAAGACACAATATGTTTCAGCAAAGCACGGTTGTATTTAATCACCTGTTTTTTATAATGATTTATTTTACGATAACGTCCATCAAATAAAAGATTTTCGCCACCAAGACACCGAGTTTTTTATCATAATCTTTTATCTTTGTGTCTTAGTGTCTTTGTGGCTATTCTTTCGGTTTGTTCGGGTTGTAAAAAAACAGCCGGACGCTGCCGAAGGATTTTCACAATTCCATGAAGATCAGACAAATCCTTAGATTTAATACCTGGTGGAACTTCATTCTTCCTCCCCTTCTGGCTTTTATTTATTTGTTTCTGCTTTTGTTCAACGTCCATTGGTCAGAGGCGCTGCTTATTACCGGTTTATTTTTATGCTGGATGATCGGGGCTGCATCGTTTGGTTATTTTACGAATGACCTCTGTGATGTAAAGATGGATGCCCTGGCCGACAAAAAAAATGAAACACCCCAATTATCCATACCGGTCAAAATATCTATTATCACGCTCTCATTGGGAATTGCACTCACGCCGTGGGTGTTTTTGTCTGATTCGAAATTCGTCTTCGGTTTGGTCATTCTTCACTTAATTCTGCTCGTGATATATTCGGCACCTCCTTTACGGTTGAAGAAGAATATATACCTGGGAATGCTATGTGATACTTTGTATAGCATTCTGTTACCACTGCTCATTGTGATTGCAGCATTTACCGCAATACACGAATACAAACCCTCATTAGTTTTGTCTGGTGCGATTCTTCTCTGGTCATTTTTAAAAGGAGTCAGGAATATTCTACTTCATCAGCTCGATGATAGAAAAAACGATGCCAAAGCCGGGCATTATACATTTGTTCAAAAGATCGGGCCGGTAAAAGCGTTAAATTGTATTAACTTTTTTATTTTACCTCTTGAATTCACTGTATTCAGCTTTCTTTGCGTTTATCTTTCGTTTTTGATTGACTATTTCTTTGTTGGTTTTTGCATATTCCTAATATTCACATTTATAAAATTCAGCTTATGGAAAATTTTTACGCTACAGCCCCGGCACTTCAGGTTTAAGTTCCTATATTTTCTTAACGACTTTTATGAAGAGTGGCTTCCAATAATAGCCTTGGTTATTTTAGTCTTGCATAAAGTTGAATTCTTGATCTTACTAGCTTTACACATTCTATTATTTCCTTGAAAAATAAATAAACTTTGCAAGAATAGCATCACCATTCAAAAGAATTTATTGGAAAGTAGCTGATTATGTGCGGAATTATCGGAAGGTGGAACCAAAATAGTATTATTCAGACGGATGAATTTCGCCGTGCCAGAGATAGCATGAAGCATCGGGGACCTGACGGCCGGGGTGAATATTTCACTGATGACGGCAATATTGCGCTCGGGCACAGACGACTTTCGTTCATGGATCTCAGCCGGGCCGGCCGTCAACCCATGAGTAATGAAGATGGTTCGATATGGATTACCGTAAATGGTGAAATTTACAATTATCGGGAGTTGAAATCTCAATTAGAAGCAAAGGGGCATATATTTAAATCAGGATGTGATTCCGAAATCCTGATTCATGCCTATGAAGAATGGGGCTGTGATTGTATTGCGAAACTGAAAGGGATGTTTGCATTCGGTCTTTATGACAGCAAGAAGAAACAAATGCTGGTCGCCCGGGACCGGTTTGGCATTAAACCCTTGTACTATCTGCATGACAAGGAGAAGTTTATATTTGCCTCGGAATTAAAAGCCATAACAAGCTTTGAAGACGTAAAATCGGAATTGGATTTCACCTCATTTGGTGATTTTTTTGTTTACCGTTATATCCCTTCACCAAAGACCATCTGGCAAGGCATCCACAAACTTCCCGCTGCTCATTTCATATTGTTTTCTGAAAACAGACCGCCGGAAATAAAGCAGTACTGGGAATTATCCCCGCAAGACCGCATTTGCGATGAAAGAAAAGTGATTGAAAAAATTGACCACTTTCTGGAAGAATCCGTCAAAGGGCACCTGATGAGTGATGTTCCGGTGGGCTCATTTCTGAGTGGCGGTTATGACAGCAGCGCCCTGGTCTACTATTGCCGGAGAAATGCATATACACCCAAGACCTTTTCAATTGGTTTTGAAAACTGGAATGGAAGCGAGCACCAATTTGCCGAAACGGTTTCGGGTATCTTTGGAACCGATCATACATCCAAAATTGTCAACGACAGTGATCTCGATCTGGTCGATACACTGGTGTTCAATTATGATGAACCCATTGCCGATATCTCAATTATTCCAACCTATATTGTCAGCAAATTGGCTGCCGAAAAAGTAAAGGCCGTGTTGTCAGGCGAAGGAGCAGATGAAATTTTTGCAGGATACACCTGGCACCGACCGCCACTACCCCCGAAGTACACGCTTGCATGGCTGCAGCAAATGGCCGGGAGCATCCTGAAAAAAAATGGGTTTTACGGAGTTGACGAATACAGTGACGCGATGGCAATGGGCAAATTCGACAGGCTCATGTTGCAAGAACTGCTAAATCCCGACCTTCATGAATGTATCAATCAGGATACAAACTGGTACTATCGACAGCATCACAACCCGGCCATAAGCCCCATTAAAAGGTTCCAGTATATGGATGTGAATACCTTTATGAGCGAACTGGTACTCACCAAAATAGACCGTGCCAGTATGGCCAACAGCCTTGAAGTGCGTGTGCCTTTTCTGGATCATGAGCTGGTGGAATATATGTTCAGTGTATCGGAAAAAACTTATTTTAAACCGAAGTATCAAAAGTACATCCTGTTTAACAACATAAAAAATGCATTGCCTCAGGAAATTCTCAACCGCCAAAAGCAGGGGTTTGTAGGGCCCGGTAAATACTACGAGAATTTTGAATGGTACAAAGCAATATTTAAAAGCAGCAACCTTATCGATGATCAGATAATTAAGGCAACGACTATAGATAACTGGCTAAATAATCATGACCACTGGCGGTTGTGGAAGGCGGCTGTCATGGAAAAATGGTACACCCATTGGTGTAAATAGCTAATGAGTAAAAAAATATTCGTTTTTATAGTATGTGGAGAAGATAAACATATTCATACCCTGAATTTTGTTTTGCCTTATATACGGCATTTCACAAAAAACGAAGTACTGGTTGTAACCGATTTAAAAAGAAACGGGTCTATCTACCATTTAAAGGATTAATTTAAGGCGATGTCTTCGAGTCCCCATGATTTGGTTCTGCGTAGCCGGATTCCGGAAAGCCTCATAATGAGGATAATCATCATATCGATAGTGGGGATC
>Ga0209367_1007750_pt1 | contig 14757 bp, 15 predicted proteins | sample WorMetLIZISLAND2_FD_187412 | JGI IMG/M metagenome (GOLD analysis project Ga0209367, IMG submission 187412) | Marine gutless worms symbiont microbial communities from Max Planck institute for Marine Microbiology, Germany - Olavius geniculatus... ... | reverse complement strand
AACTTCAGTCCACTAACATCAGAGATTACGCGGCTAATGTTTACCCACCAAAATCAAATTATTCGGAAGGCCATATTTCGGCCCTAGGAGGTGCTGCGCCCCCAAATTTTTACACGCGCTAGAGAATGACCAAGTCTTACTAGCGCAGCTCCCACCGGGGACAGGAGCCCCCCTTACAACTTTTTTCAAAGGGGGTCAAAAATTGGCTTAAAATGCAATAAAGGAGCGCTTATAACTTCCGAGTTAGGGGGTGTAGCTCGACGAAACTTTGGTACTTGACGTGTCTCTAGGTGGGGGTGTTAACGCAAGTACAACTTTTGGGGGCACAGCCCCCCTTAAAATTTGGGAGGGCAAAAAACGTGCAAAAATTGGTGCGATTTATGACAACTTTCGAGTTTGAGTGCAAATATCTCTGGAAGCGATGAAGATAGTGACAAAATCTAAACGGCGTTAACGAGCACGATCTTTTGTGCGTTGAACAAAAAAATTTTGTGAAATTCGGTCCATTATGTTGATCTACCCTAAGTCGAAAATGCGCATTCGGCGTATACCAATGCCGGGGAAATTTTACTCCCCCTAATTTCCCCCAGTCGGACTTAGGGCGCCGGGCGGACTCACGTTGGGCTTTGCCCCAAATTTCTAGTTTTGTGTGTGTTTATGCACGAGAGTTATGCACATCATGGCATGTGTAGGCTGAGAGGGTCCAGTTTGATGAACAAGTTCGCACGAAAGATATTGAGTTGAATCAACTCAAGTCCGTGAAGATTCAACTTGAACAAAACCTAAGGGACAGCTGCCAGACTATTGACAGAGTCAGTTATTGTCGAGTTTCAGCAACTAATAATATTTTTTTTAGTTGAATTTGAGAAAATAATTTTAAGGATTAACCCATTTGTTTGTTTGCTGAAAGTTATGTCATCATGATTTTAATTTATATCACAGTTGCTTTGTGTCTGTAGACGATAGTTTTTCTTACCATGTTAGTGGACTGTGGCTAATTTGTAGTTGGAGAATGATCTCAGTACATTTAAGGAGCGCATGTATTTGGCTGTTGAGGAAAAGAATCATCTCGAGGATCGGTTGGGCTCTGCACAGTCGGCCGCTTTCACTTCTGATCATCAGTTGCAGAGTGTTCAGGTAATCAGTCACAGGCACATCATCGTCATCATTATCGTCATCGTCATTGTAATTTACAGTGTGCTGTTTGCAGTAAGGACAATGGTGCATTGCATTGTTTGTGTTGAGAAAAGTCTGTACTGATAAATTTTTTAACTTTTGAGGGTTTTGGTGTCATGAAAATTCTGTTTTTATGGAGTGGTAGGCCTTTACAGTTTTAAGTACTTTATCACTGATGTGATAAGTGTATGACGTGTCATGAGCAGAAAGAAATGCAGGAGATGGGCATCGGTAATTCACAAATGTCGGCTCAGCTGGCAAGCATGTCTGCTGAGAACCAGGCTAGTCACAATCTGAACATGTTTTTTTGTATTTTTTGTATTTTATGTGCTGCATTATACTTTTTTCGCTATTCAATTCTTGTAAAGACTTTTGAATTTCTAAAGCGACTTTATGTGTGCGTTGGGCTTGAGTAGCAGATTTTAATTTTTAAAATGTCATAATGATTTTTGATAAAGTTATTGATAGATTGTTGAATAGGTAAGCATAATTTTCTCTCTTTGCCACTGCTGATGTGTCTGTCGTTTGTCTGTGCACTGGGCTGCAGTGTCGGGAAAACTCGGATAAGAAATTAGTTGAATCCAACCGAGTGTTTCACCTGTGATGTAGCAGAGTACATAATTATGTGGCTGGCTGTATGATGTTGCTAGGAGCTGAAGATGAAGCTTCAGCAGCAGGAGCAGCTGGTTGCCGCTGGTCATGATGAGGTGCTCGGCTTACGACAGAAACTGCAGCAGGCAAGATGATAAATGCATTTCTTCATTAGTAGCTAGGCTTAATAACAATAACAGTAAATTGGGCATCTGTTAATGCCTTTTGTCGAGCGTTGCTGTTCTGCTCAGAATGTTTGGATTTTTACTGCCAAACATTTGCGGTGAGCTTGGTTTGGCATGTGCACGGCGGCCAACCGTGCCAAGCTGAATTCGTTTATAAAACGATGCAAGCAACTTGGCCTTTGCGATGAAGCTTTTCTGTCTGTAACAGAACTATTCTCTGAAGCTGACGATATACTTTTCAAAACAACAGCATAACGCATATCATGTTCTTCAATCATACTTGACTGATCATGCAGAACTCAACTACAATTTTAGAAGCAGGACACATAACAAGTCATTAATTGCGAAAACTACACACTTAACTGATCGGGACTTCATTGTGCTCATGCTATATAAGGACAGTTATTAGTCATGTTTTTAATGTTTTTATTATTTTGTAGTTTTATTCTTGTATCTTTTTGTGCCCAACTGCCTGTTTGTAAAAGTTGCATTTGCCAGCTTTGTCTGTTAAATGAAGATGTTATGTTTATGTTATGTTAAATAGCAATAATAATGATTGCAGTGTTTATGATGCTGTAATTGTGGCTGTGGCACCGCCACTATGAGAGTTCACCCGGTTTATCTGATGAATGTAGCACAGTGCTGAGCGGCCACCAATCTTTAGACCAAGACAAAAAGCTTTAGCCACAGATCCACTTGAACTGGCAGATATAGTTTTACATTCAATATCGCCATTTGTTACTACTCAGCCTGTAAGCTGATACTCATTTTACCATCTCGTGGAGGATAGAAGGCTGAGTCAACCCATGTGGCTGGTTACATATCGAGATGGTTTACCTGCGTACAGCCAGATATGCAGAATGCAGTTTGTGCTAGGAAAGGATGTTAACGGAAAATTTTATGATTACCTATTTGTTATAGAGTCATTAGTCATTGTTATGCTTTTCAATAGACAGCATTTTGAGATTAATAACTGTCTGGAGGGTAACAGGGAAGATTATTAGAACTGCCATTGTCATTATATATGCAGAATTATAATTGGTAGTTCTCACAATTTTAGGTTTAGGTCGTTTTTTTGTGTTTTGTGTTTCGTAAAGGTTAAACTTTCTGTAAAGGTTAAACTTTTTGTTTCGTTATTGTGTGTGTGCAATTTTGCCTGCAAAGACCGTCCCTGAAATAACCTATACTGTGTCTGGCGGGACGTTAAACCCTACTCACTCATTCACTCACACTCGTTAGAAATGTTAACAGTTAAATGTGTGATTATTCTGTAATTTCTGCAGCTCTAATTTTAGCACGTTTCTCATGCTCTTGACAGGTTGTACAGCAAGACGTGATGCAGTCTGGCTTGCAGGAAAAACAGGTGTGCTGTGTATCTCTGCTGACTTATCTGAGTTTCCTAGATTTATTGAAGTCATGTAGATTTATATAAGTACTCGTACAGTACTTAGAAGTTCATTCATGCTTGTCTTTTCTAGTGGATCATAGGCTTTATCTGGCATTGCTGCCTCCAACTTTCTCCAAATATCCCAAAATTCTTCTGTTTATTTAATCCATGTTTATATGCTCTGTCAAACTCAAGTCAAACAAGGGTCGAAGTAGCTTAGACTTGTGAGATCTTGTAACATATTTCTATTGATGATGTACCAAGCAGCGTGACAGTCAGTATGATGATGGCTGTTGATGTCTGTTGAATGACGTCTGCAGGAGCAGCACTTAAAAGAAGCTCGTGACGTGATTCGTCGACTCAAGACCGAACATGTTGAGCAGTACGCCGAGTTAGAGACGCTGAAGGTCTTAATGCGGTGTTGTACAGGGTGGGCCAAAAAAACCGGACCGGTTTGAGCGTTGATAACTCAGTGATGGTTACCCGTAGAAAGGCGTGTAATATGTCAAAAGTTTTAGAATGTTGTAGACAAAAAAAGCCAAACTTGCATAGCATATCAGTTAAATATTTTTTGCCCAATTTGCCTAAATTTTCATTACCCCCGAAATTAGGCATTTGCCTGCACTCCCATGTGCCCGAGTTCACTGAACTTGAAAACTCACTGACAAAAAGTCTAGATTTAAATTTTGTGAATTATTCAGTGTGGGGGCATTGCAACAGATAGCATGGTCACAAAATCTCAGTAACTGACCAGCTAAAATGTGTGCTAATCGAATGCTGGGCTCAGCTGATCCTGAACACATTGACTCCAGCAATCGATCAGCTGCCTAATAAAACTGATGACGATTATGAATGCAAAAGCTGGGTAACTGCCTAAGTCGAATTTCATCTAAACTTAACGTATGTTAATGATTGATGATATTTTACTGTATGCTGAATGAAAATCAACTTAAATTTATGCGTTACTGCTAATTTAGCATGATTTTAGGGGTGGGACAGATTTGAGTGAATCAGGCAAAGAATATTTAAATGCTGAGACATGCAAGTTACACTTCTTCTGTACACTGTTACGTTTTTGCTTGTGTGGCTTAGATTGCACTTGCTCAAACGCATACAGTTTGATAAAATTTATATTAAAGCAAGATGAACAACGATATACAGTGAAAGGCTATTGTCTAGGGAATGAAACTAAAACATAAAAGCGCAGCAGCAAACAAAAACAACATGCGCCTGTCTTGTAGCTGGTCGGTGATGCGAGGTGGAAGCCGGAGGATGGTGGATGGAAGACAGAAGACGACGACGGACGGAAGGCGGTAGTCGGGCGGCTGCCGTTGAACCCGCTTGCCACGTGCTGGAAGACGGAAGTCGGGTAGCGGACGATGATAGTCGGACAGCTGACGAGGAACCACCTGCCACGTGCTGCGTCGACGGGGTCACGCGCCAACTGACTCGCAGACGTGTGTCGTGTAGTTGTACAGGAAAGCATTCCTTCAGAAGTCCTTTGTAACCGTAGGTTCGTTCGTACAACGTACTACGTAGTTCGTCATTTCACGGACGTCTTGTCAAACGCTGACTACCCGCTAACGTATATACAGAGCACGACGTGTTGACTGTTCAAGTGCTCAAGCAGGTAATAAAGTTCAGCTGTCGTCTCTTTGCCAAGCAGAGTTCTCGCACATGCGCAGTAACATCAGTCAGCAAGTACTGTTCAGGTCACGTCTGCAGAGTGCAACTGGGCCGCCAGACGACTGTCGCAGCAGGCGTGAAAAGCGGACCATCATATAGACCAGATGCCGCCATCGACTGTTCACGGTTGACAAAATGCAAGCGCGCGCGCATAACTGAAAGAAACTGGGGCATTCCTAACAACACAGTTTTGAAACTTTTGGCATATTACGCGCCTTTCCATCAATAAACATTGCTAAGTTATAAAAGCTTAAATGTCTATGTTAAATCCATGTGTTACAGTCAAATTTGGCAGAATTTCTGGGTTGACAAATATTTATGCAAATTAGACAAAGAATATTTAAATGCTTCATTATGCAAATTTGTCATTAATTTTTTTACAGCATTCTGAAACTTTTGACATATCACACGTCTTTCTACCACTAACCTTCGCTGAGTTATCAGCGCTCAAACAGGTCGGTTTTTTGGCCCACCCTGTATATATCTTCAATTAAAGTAACATTTAATGGATTTTCAGTTACAGATAACTTATTCTGAATTTCTTGCAAATGTGCAGAAACTGTGGAATAATTTTATTTCAGTTTTAGAGAAACAAGCATGGCCATGCTGTTATCACCTTGCCTAGTGTGCTGCAGACCAGCCTGCTTGTTACGCTTGCCTATTAACACAGAACTTTATTAGACATTTACTAGAAGTGTCATAGTCTAAGACCTGTGGTATTACTGCTCAGCAAGTTTTCCGGCCTATCGTCACCAGCCACTTAACGGCCAGTATAGGAGACTTGCTGCATTGTCAGTCAACCGTTTAGTGTGCCATTTTCCGGTTGGTCGTAAGCACCGAATAAATCACTTTTTTAGTGAATATCTAACACAAGTTTGTTACTTGTTATTACAATTGAGTTGAAGTATTGTTATACTGCTGTGCAGCTGGAATTAACAGAGGAGCGAGCAAATAGTGAGAGATTCAGGAAGCAGTCAGATGTACTGAGACTGGAGCTTGATCATCTGCTGCAGCAGCTTGCTGTGTATGTCTCTTGTCCTTATATTAACGTCATTTTTTCTCTTGCCGTCCGGTTAACTTTGGTTGTGTGCTCAGTGCTGGCATAATTTCTGTCTTAAATCAAATGAGCTTCCACTCAATAAACTTTGGTATATGTGGACAACGGACATATATCTCTTCATTTTACACGTCAGTGAAATGGAATCATTTATACATCTGTGTGATTGTAGTGAATTATTGCATGTTGTCTACACTAGCATTGCAGTATTTATTCAATATCCTATCAATCATAAGCGTGGACCAATAAAATCTGACGCACAGTATCCTGACAATTTTGGCTACTAATTAAATGCATGATTTCATCATTTTATGCTTGTTTTGTGAATGAATTGTGTTTGTTATAATATTGCATATATGTGTTATAATATTGCAGATATGAAGAGGACTCTGCGTTGGTGCGCAATCAGTACTTCAAGCTTCACAATGAACTTCTCAACAATGTATGCAGCACTTTTGGTTTATGAGTTTTATTTTTTATTAGCTTTTTATTTTGTTTTTTTATGTGAAAATTGAATTACATGTAGGTATTATTAATCATTAATTTTATTAACTATCCACATTTTTTTTGTGCCATAAGGCCCACAGGATGGCGCTGATCTCTATTTTTATAACCTTCAGTTAGACACCAGTTTAGGCTGTATTGACATAAACACGAGTACGAGTCCAGCACTGTACGGGTACCCCATATACAAGTTCCGGCAAACACCAGTTTGCATATTTTAATGGTGGCCATTCACATACGAGTATGGGTTACCTGTAAATTTCACTCATATGACTAGTTTCTGTGCAGTACATGTTTTTGTCCAACCTGTGCGAAGTAAACTACCCGTAAATAACAATAATATAATGTACAAAAGCTGTGGCACATATTTGACATTAGAACTGACGTCATTGTAAAATTATCATCGTTGGAGATGCGCCGTTGGTAAAATTATTAGTGATGTGATGAAATATTTTTGTTTATTCACGAAGCATTTTCTTGATTCGATTTAATTCAATATGGCTGACACGCATGTCATGTACATCACCATGAACGTTTCACTCGTATGAGTGAAGCTTCTACAAGCCGTAAGCTGAAACCCGGACTCGTACTTGTGTCTGTGTGAACGCAACCTTACTCAGTGTATCTGTTTACACCCCAACTTTTGCTGTTATTTAGTACACTTACCCACAGAGGGATGGCCAGGCTGAGTTGATTATCTAAGTGAATTATTTAACTTTAAGTTAAATCTGTGGTTCTTTTAAGTCTTCATGTGCTGTGTTTGTTCGGCAACTTGCAGACAACAAAGCATCGCGATCTCATTCATAAGCAGATTGTCAACACGTGACTGATGATGATGATGATTATTAATATAACGAGAAATCAGCTGATTGCCTCACTCGTCGTGGTGCTTATTCAGCCTCATTGTAGGCTATGGAATCAAGACTCTCCAGTTAACTTTTACAGCCTCTAATCGTGTAATTCATTTGCTGCATGTATTGGTTGTTGGTTTGCTAATTTAAAATGCCATAGTGCTGCGTTTTAGTGGCGATAATCCATCAGTTCCTTGCATGAATTGTGTACACTGAGTTATAGCCTATGGACTGACGAGCTTTTAAGAAACTTTTGTTTGATATTTTTTTTACTATATACTACAGGGTGGGCCAAAAAAACCGGACCTGTTTGAGCGTTGATAAGTCAGCAATGGTTAGTGGTAGAAAGACGTGTGATATGTCAAAAGTTTCAGAATGCTGTAAAGAATAAATGACAAATTTGCATAGTAAAGCATTTAAATATTCTTTGCCTGATTTGCATAAATATTCGTCATCCCGGAAATTTTGCCAAATTTGACTGTAACGTATGGATTTAACATGGATATTTGAGCTTTTATAACTTAGCGATGTTTATTGATGGAAAGGCACGTAATATGCCAAAAGTTTCAAAATTGTGTACAGGAAAAGGGTACAACTTGCATGTCTCACCATTTAAATATTCTTTGAGTGATTTACACAAAACTGCCCCACCTCTAAAATCAGTAGTTTAGATGAAATTTGACATAGGCAGTTGCCCAGCTTTTGCATTCATATTCATAACCGTTATCAGTCCTTTTAGACAGCTGATGGATCGCTGGCATCATTGTGTTCAGGATCAGCTGAGCCCAGCATTCGATTAGCACACACGTTCTAGCTGGTTAGTTACTGAAATTTTGTGACCATGCTATCTGTTGCAATGCCTCCACACTGAATAATTCACAGAATTTAAATCTGGACTTTTTGGCAGTGAGTTTTTGAATTCAGTGAACTCGGGCACACGGGAGTGCTGGCAAATGCCTAATTTCAGGGGTAATGAAGATTTACGCAAATTAGGCAAAGAATATTTAAATGCTTCACTATGCAAATTTGTCGTTTATTTTTTACAGCATTCTGAAACTTTTGACATATCACACGTCTTTTTACCACTAACCATCGCTGAGTTATCAACAATCAAACAGGTCCGTTTTTTTTGGCCTACCCTGCATATTTAATTGATTATTTTTTGCATCAGTACGCATTATTATATGCGTTATAAAAAGTTGCATCATTTTACATAACTGTTATAAAGTTAATTGGTTTAATCAAATGCTAATTTGTCAATATTCATTTATCTTCTGCTTTCTAATACATCTTAATACCCTAAAAATAAAGTTTGAAGTACTCACTTTTCCCCTTTCACGGAAATGTGATGTCACGTACAGGATGGTTGCTAACTAGCTTTATTGTCTTGAGGTCAAATGCAGCTTAAGTTATGGCCAAATGGCCTCAAAATAGGGCAAATTTTTTATCAGTAGTTAATCCACTATCCAAAATTCGTTGCCATGGCAACAGGGGTCGGCAGGGAAGAAATTTATATGACTCCGTCGGATGGCTTGGGCCCGAAAATAGGGGGGTAGGTGCAAACAGCGCACAATTATCTTTTACGGGGACCGAGTTATACGATACCGCTTTGAAGTCTCCATAAGCCGTAATGCAAATTTTTTTAAAAATTGGGGGTAAAATAGGGGAAGGAGTTATTAGATTTTTTATTCCAGGCTCGATTTTATTGAATATGTGGTGCTATAAATAATGAATAGATGACAAGATTTTGTTTCATATTACAGTAAGCAGATTGTGTTACTAATGAAGTAGAGCTATGCACCAGTCTGTTTCATAGTCTGCATTGTAGTGATGGTACTGCTGTGAACACCACGTTCTCCCCACAGTGTCACGTTATTAATAAATGACTGACTTACTGAAATGCTGTTCACAGTGCTGTTGTGCTTTCTGATCCAGGATTGCATAGTTAATATTGAATTTTTCCAACGGACTTTCCACTGAGGGATTCAAGCATCATTCAGACTTTTGGTCAAAGGGGTGTTCTACAAAACTTTCGAAAGTTAGAGATTGGGTTGTATTTGTTAGAGTCATTCGGGGGGGGGGTTGACCCAAACACGAAACGGCTGGCCCCACTCCTCCTTTAGCATTTCGTGGGAGGTTGGCTATATTTGATTGATTGATGTCCAACTGCGTGATTTTTCGTCAGAACCGGCGGAAAGACCCCCGCCATATCCCCCGGCCGTGGAGGGGGGCTCACGTATGGTCAGGGGCCTCATGCTATGTATGAAAAAAAATTTCTAGTTTTTTTAGACAGAAAATTTGTATTGGGTTCACGTGACTTAGACGCGCTTCCGCCGTCGCAGGTCGAACGTTATTTGTCGACGCACAAACCACGTCGTCAGCCGCCTGCCTACAACCCTGCAGTCTTGATTCGTCGCTTTTCAGTTCAACGTGCATTGTGACATCTCGCTCACACGTTCAGTTGACTGTCATCGTGATGACTAGTGTAGTATTCATATTTAACTATTCCTTAACTTAGTCACTTACTAAGAGTTAAAGGTTGTAAAGTTGTTACAACTAGTAGCAGCAGTAGTCTTCAGAAGACGACTACAAATACGACTACTCCGAATTTGCACACGCGTAACACTGCCAATTCATCGCATTGCTGTCGACGATATTTTGAGTGTATTTTACGGTGCCGTAAACGTGCCACCACTTCTACTACAGAGCACATCCACAACAAGAACCAAAATTGTAAGACATCGCTGTTTTTTATATAGGTACACAAAGTTGCCGCAAATGCCTAAATATGATTAAAATTTTTGCTGCTGTCGTACGATGACAGGTGCGACGAATTCATTGCGTATAAAGCGCATAAATATTCATTAGGACGCAGCTGTCATCATCATCGTCATCATCATTATCATCATTTATTTCGTTCATAGACACAAAACATGACATTTTCAAGGTCACAAGTAATGAACAGGAACGACAAGATTGAAACAACAATGACAGCCGCCCGTAAGCCTAAATAATACAAAACGCAAGCAAAAATAAACGAGCAATTTAAAAACACTTCAAAAATATCGTAAAATCAACAGAACCTGTAGACTGTTTAAAAGTATTGAGACTTCTGAAATTAACACTACTCGGAAGTGAATTCCAAACGTTTATAATGCGCTCACAAAAGAACGACTTGCGTGCACAATGATTTGTACGATGCTTGTAAAGTTTAAACTGATGTCCGCGTGTTGACACAGCAGAACAAAACTCAAACAAATTTACATTTAAATCCACATAACCAAAAAGAATCTTGTAAGTTAATATTAAATCGGCATGTAGTCGACGAAGCTCTAGGCTGGAAATGTTTAGGCGTTTTATACGTTCTTTGTTATACGTTCTTTGAAAGTATAACTTTTCAATCCATGTAATCGTTTAAGGTTTAAGGCACCAAACAGAGTATCCTTAGCAAAATCTGGAAAATTTTTGAGCATCTGGTAATGGATAATGGTAATGGATAAAATCGGGACCAACAGCAGTATCGTGAGATTTCGATATTGCGTTGGTAAGTTCGTCCATGAAGAATGGATTCTTGTAGATTTCTGTGTTATTGGAGGTGAAGGAAATTGGATATTTTTCTGCATTTTGTTTGTAAGATTTGAAAGTAGTACTACAATGATCCGAAGAAGAGTTGTCAGAGAAAATCTCACCCATGGTGTTGACTCTGTCTGTGACATCTGTAACTTCAACTCCATTAAGATGGAGATGGTTGATTTTTTAAGCAGAGTGTTTACCAGATATTTAACGGATCATAGACCAGACCTTTTTAGAGGAGTTCTATTGTTGATTTTTGATACAAAAGATGGCCAAGATTGACGTTTAGTAGATTTTATTATACGCCTTGTCTTGGCTCGTATGATTCTGTAATGCTCTAGATTAGAGCGAGTGGGTTGTCTTTTGACGAGGTTGAGTGCCTTTTTGCATTCTTTTCTCGCGTTTTTACACTCATCATTGTACCAGATTGTGTTATTTTTAACAATTCTAAGTTTGCTTTTAAGGATGGTATCATCAGCTATGTCTATAAGCATGCTTGTGAAAGTACCGATAGGGTTGTCAGTATCAAGAATGGATTCGATACTGAGCTGAGGGTTGGCTTTGTTGGAGAAGGCATTTCAATCTGCTTTAGAAAGCTTCCAGCTGCTATTCGTTTGACAACGAGAAGCTATGTCACATGTAATCTCTATGGAAAAGTGATCGCTTCCACAGAGATCGGGATGAGTTTTTCCAAAAAAAATCTAAGTATAGAGATGGGTCACATATAGGCCTACTGAGATCTATTGAAGACTGTCCATTAGATGCTGGACTGAGATAGGCCATGGAAGCATTATTTATAAGAGATATAAGAGATAGATTTTGCTGGAGTAAGAGATCCTGAATTATTTTGCCCTTGCTATCATTATTGACACAGCCCCAGTTAACACTGTGGGCGTTAAAATCTCCCAATAAAATTATAGGCGAAGGTAATTCAGATAACAGTTTTTCAAGATATTTTTTGGTCCACCTCAGAGACGGAGGAAGATACAGGGAACATATGGTGATTGTTCTGTGGCAGGAGACACGGATCAAAAATAACACAGATATCCAATTTAAAACCTTCTCAGCTTATCATTGTCCAGGAAGTGTAACCGATGGTTTAGTTCATGGCGGTGTTGCCATTTTGGTAAACAATAGCTTTGCATACAAATCTATTACTCTCAATAGTCATCTTCAGGTAGACAGGTAGGCCTACACGCTGTGTGCAGAAATCGGTGCAAAGTCTAGTAAAACATTTGTGATTAAATTCTCATCCACTGATCATGCTAGCGTCTTAAAATAACATTCATTCTTCCGATATGATGGACTGAGGATGCTACATCTGCGTGGTTCTGTCGCTTTGCGGAGCGACTACTGATGACGCTGACGCAGCTGAGGCTGACGCTGATAGCGCCAGTTCTGTGCCGGTGCCGCGGCAACCATGTCTCACGCTGTTCACCATCTACAGACGTCGGTCGTCACCGTATATACACTGGGAGATCATTGACTACTAACTACAACACTAACATTGTAATAATATATTTAAACATACATCGAAGTTTATCTTTAGCTTCTTCATATTGGCCTTTGGCCTTTTCGCTGAACGAGTTTACAGCAGCACGACATTCCCAAACGTCAGATGGTTGCATTGTCGTGGTCAATTAGTTGTGGCTCATTTCGCGCCTGATTTTATTAAGTCTTTAAATGACGATACAGTTCTGAGTTATCTATCCTATAGCTTCAATATCAACGCAGAAAGCGACCAGTAATTAAATTACCGTACGTGTAGAGAATGACTAATCATCGTGGACAAATTATTACGCTGAGTCGTTGACCTGTATAAGCGAGAGACGGAACGGTCGCCACATGAGCGCGTAGACGATTGGATCGACGCAGGAGTTGACGTAGGTCAGTGTCTCGGCGGCGCCTTGGACTAGCAGGGCGTGTCGCACGTTGCCGTACGCAAACACGAGCTGGTTGAGTTGATACGGCGTCCAAGCCACGGTGAACGTCGTCGCTATGATCATGCACATCGTCGTCACTTTGCGACCTGCCTTCTGCTTGGCAGAGAAGCCCGTACCGCCGGTTGACGTCCCACCGCTGACCTGGCTTCCCACCTAAACTCGACATACAGCTGCTGAACTAACCATAGGTAATCGCTGCCGTTAAATAGCAAAAAGCTTAGCATCATTGTAAATATCATGACACGAAGCGTTGCGATTTGTCGCCAAAACGATCTGTCTTCTGCCAGTTCCAGAGTGAGCTTCGCAGAAAGTCCGAAAGATTTGGTTTGCTGGAACATCATCAAAAAGCTCAGCCGTCGCTGGAAAATCGCACGATGTGCTCTGCGTGTATTACTGTGTATGCCTATTACTTACTAATGTTTGCAACAGATTAACTATCTCTTATACTCACAAAGTTAAGTGATCTTGAATGACCTTGAACAGATATTTACTGCCAGGAAGGCAAAACTCGGTTAGTGAATAGATCAGTTTTGTTGTTTATGCCGTATACGTCAAAGTATGTCTATTTGTTACATTTGTAGGTCATGAACAAGCTTAAAAATAGAAAGTCACGCAAATAGGCGTTTGTACATGTAAAAATTAATATGAAATATGATAATGCAGAGCCGGGCAGTAACATTAGGCCTACACGTAACGAAATTGGGTAATTCAGTCACATGCAGTTGTCACTGTGGTTGTCATTTGTTATTAATTTGCATCTTCGTTTTGGTGTTCCATGGCAGAATGATTTGTAATTTTGAATTACACTTGTATAAACAATTATTGTGGGCCTATAATCTGCACATACAATGGATCTAATCATGGTCGTTCAGAATAGACTGCAGTGTGAAAAGACAATATTAGGCCTACGCAACGTCGGAAACAAACCAGCAATTGCACACCGCTACAGAACTTCGCTGCGTATAGTGCACTGCTGTCATTCATGCCAAACTTTGTTTTTCAACAGTTTCTGATTTAGATTACGGCAGTTACAACTTATATTGGCTATACAATGAATCTACTAAAAGTACTCTTCGTGCCTTCGCCAACGTCAAGGGACATTTTAATAAGATGTAATTTGTAATTGGTAATTCAATTACATGGTCATGTATTTTGTAATTTTAAATTACATTATGGTTCTCAATTACATCCGAAAATTTCCACATAATTACATCTATTAGTTTTATATTAAGCATCACGTCAATCTCTGTTACTTATTCAACTACACTTTGCCATGCGATTTACAGTTGCAGTTATAACTGTTTTCGCTAATCGTGGGATAAACACTGAACAGTCTGCATCGCCGATCGTTGTCGAGTCATAAAACAGTTATGCAATTGCTCATCTTCCTGGCCTTTAATGAGACGCAGACTTTCATCTGATTTACATGTTGTAACTTACATTCTAAATAAAATAAAAGTTGTGTTTGTAAATACACTGTCTCAAAAAAAACCGGACCCCTATTACGTTTTGAAATAACTCCGACAAACTGTGCCTAATAATAATAATGATTAGCTGAGAAAATTGTCAAAAGGTACTCAATATCGTAGTGTGTTACGGGTTTACGATATTTCATAAAACGGGGAAAGATGTGGATGAACTGAAGCAGCGCTTGGTGGAGGTCTGGTCTGGCCTACGGCAGACCGTTGTCGATGACGCAATCGACGAATGGAGAAGACGTCTCCGGGCCTGTGTTCGAGTAAAGGGACAGCACTTTGAACATCTGCTGTAACTTCTGACTATGATGTTGCTAATCAACAGTTCG
>Ga0209367_1007749_pt1 | contig 14757 bp, 5 predicted proteins | sample WorMetLIZISLAND2_FD_187412 | JGI IMG/M metagenome (GOLD analysis project Ga0209367, IMG submission 187412) | Marine gutless worms symbiont microbial communities from Max Planck institute for Marine Microbiology, Germany - Olavius geniculatus... ... | reverse complement strand
CGCCTAACTGTCAATGTGCTGTTGAATAATATCACCTTTTTATGATTTTTGCTGTTTTCGATGTGTCACTCATTGCATGTCGCCGTTAACAAGTGTATAAACTGATGTTTTGTACATTTATATTTGTTGTTTTATTACAATAACAAAGCTTTTATGTTGATGGTCAATTATAAACTATCTGCTTTACACAACCACGAAGACACTGAACCTTATATATTTTGGGGGTCACGATTTTGATCTTTAGGGGTCACGTGACATCATCGGAACATGACCATCGGACTCGTCGAGAGCACTTTCTTATTGGTAGTCAATGACGACCATGAATCTATCTTGCACAGATACGGAGATATGGGGCTTCAAAGATTTTGGGGTCACGCGACGTCATCGGTCACGTGACCATTGGACTTGGCATATGTGGGTTCCTATTGGCGGTCAATTGTAACCATGCGTCTATCTTGCACCGTTATGGAGATATGGGGCCCCAAATATATTGTGGTCACGACCTTAACTTTTGGGGTCACGTGACGTCATCGGTCACGTGACAATCGGACTCGGCTAGGCACTTTCCTATTGGTGGTCAATGTCATGACCATGCGCCTATCTTGCATGGGTACAGAGATACGGGGCTTCGAAGATTTTGGGGTCACGAGTTTGACCTTTTGGGGTCATGTGACGTCATCGGTCACGTGACCATTGGACTCTGCATATGTGGTTTCTTATTGGTGGTCCATTGTAACCATGCATCTATCTTGCACTGTTACGGAGATATGAGGCCCTAAAGATATTGGGGTAACGACCTTGACCTTTTGGGGTCACGTGACGTCATCGATCACGTGACCATCGGACTCGGCGTGGGCGCTTTCCTATTGGTGGTCAATGATGACCATGCGTCTATCTTGCACCGTTACTGAGATATAAAGCCTCAAAGTTGCATTTGCCCATGTTAGAGGCCAAAAGTTCACTGCGCATGCTCCGCGTCACGTGACCTGTAGGCAGGGGGTCGAAAATTACCACATATTTGGAATTCCCAGGTCCACATTGCCTATTCACTATACAACTTCTATGAGGCTACGATGACGATTAAGGGCCGTTTGTAGGTGAAAATTTTATGCATAGGCATGTTTTTCAAGGCCAAAACGTTGACTGCGCATGCCCCGTGTCACGTGACCTGTGGGTAGGGGGTCAAAAATGACCACATATTTGGAATTCTCGATGCCATATTGCCTATTAACTATACAACTTTTATGGGCCTACAATGACGATTAGGGGTCGTTTATAGGTGAAATTTTTATACAGGAGCGTTTTTGGCCGAAAATTTCGAAGTCCGTTTTTGGGCCAAATTTTTGACTTTGGGGGGATTTTTCGGGGGTTAGATATTAACTTCGAATTTCAGTTCCCGAAAAGGTTTGACCCTTGCGTGAGACCGCGTCGTTTGAGCCATCGTGCGTGAAAATCCGCCGGGCGGTCTGACCTGTAGGTCGGTCAACAAAAAAAAGGTATATATATATACTAGAAAAATTTTAGTTATATTTCACCCATTTGTCGAGAAGCCCCCAATGGACGGATTTGCACGAAATTTTGCACGGGGGGTCGTCTCGCCGACGTAATCACCTGTTTCAAATTTTGTGTCGATCAGTTGAGGGGTTTCGGATCTGCGCGGGGTCGAATTTTGCCATTCTCCCTTTACTTAGCCGGTCGCCATTAACACAGGGCTGTGCTATCGCACGCCTGTGATGTTATACTGTTGTCACTAGTGTGCATAGTTATAATTTAGTTAGTGATGCTCTGTTGTAACGGTTTCGTTGCTGTCTAGACTCCATTTATCTGTGAAGGCGTATTTTGAGTTTTGGTTTATTTAACGCGAGTTTTGTCAGCGCCGAACGATTTCAGTCACGGTCGTTAAGCTGCCCTCACAAGTATGATACAACTTTTCTGTATTGTACACTTTTGCCGTTAATTGAAACAAATTGCCATATCATTATTCGTCGAATTATTCATTAGTGGACCATTTACAGTGACAGCTAATGAGCATTGTGGGAGTTTTTGTCTTCTGTATGCAGTTATGCGCAATTTCCACCTGCGCAATTTCGACGCACGAGTTGCGTCGTCGTATGTATTGTCAGTTTTATTGTACTTGTGAACGCAGCCTTACGACATTGTTAGCTTCATTTTGGCTCAGTTGTAACATGGTGTTAGTTTAGCATTCTGCATACGTTATTATTACACAAACCCGATCAACATTCAGTCATTCCATCAGTCAATCATTTATTCTGTTAAATCATAGTCAGTGCGACATAAAAATAGGCTAAATCAGCAAGTCGATGTGTTCAACGTTTCAAGGCATTGGGGTCAACCAGCCAAATGTTTGCAGGTGCTGCGTCTCCTACCTTTTTTACATGACCGGTCAAATGTTCAGTTACGAATTACACCTCTACACAGTGGCTTCTATCCCTATACCTGGTGAGCGCAGCTTGTGCTCAATGAAAAATAAGTGGGGGGAGTTCTGACAAAGTTGTAGATCCATTTAAATTTCCTCTATTTTTACTTCCCCCTTATTTCTCAATCTGCACCTTTAATAAAAAAACTCTATTTTTTACTTCTTCCCTATTTTTCATTGGGCAAACTACACCCTTAACAAAACTCCCTCCCTATTTTTTTATTTTCTCCAATTTTTCAATCTGCACCTATAACAAAATTTCCTCTCTCTTATTTTTTACTTCCTTCCTTTTTTCACTGGGAAAACTACACCCTTGACAAAACTTTCTTTCTAGAAGGGAAAGAAGGCAAAAATAGAGGGAAAACTTGAGTCAAAAATTGGGGGGAACTTCAGCCCAATTGGGAGGGAAGTTGCGCCCGATTTTGATTCCAGATTTGGGGGAATAGAAGCCACTGCCTTTACGTAACCTAAACAGCAAGTTTACAGAGGCAACTGTGCTTTGTTTAAATTACACTCTTTCTGTTACTTTCTTTTGTGCAGCTTCTGCACTGCGTTTCAGAAAACATCCCGAACATTTTCGACTACAAATTGAAGAAGGATTACCAGATTGGTACGAATATTCCTGAGACAACTGGTCATCAAATGACCATTCAGTTTCTTACCGCACCAAAAGTCTGTTCCTGCACTACCTCGGAAAAACAAAACCAACGCAGTGTTATTTTGTCACTGGTGACTTTTTAACAGTAAAAGTTGTCACAAAGATAGCCGGATTTAAGTGGGTTTCGAAAAATGTTGTAAAATTTAACAAAAAACTCTGTCATTGGCAGCATTTGCAATGCAGTGCCTAATTTCGACAAAACGATTTAATTTATGTTTGGGAAACAAAATGGTTTTATTTGCTTTGCTAAAGTAACTAAAATGTTATTACAAAAATAATATTGCAGATTTCTAGAGTAGGTTATACAACAATCTATGCAACTAATTATATTTTCTGTCTTTTAGGCTACATATTAACAGTGGTGCAGAAGAAAATCTTAACCCACCTTTCACACGAAAAACGTCCCATTTTGGCCGCTTTCTCAGTAAGTCGATATCTTTGAAATTTTCACCTAGTAAGCATTGTTTTAGAAAAGGAGGCATATACCTGCCATTTCTTTGCAAGCTATATACACTGTGTCCGGAGAAAAGTAAACCCCTAGATATTGCACAATGAAAATGTCAAATCGGAACGAATATGAATAAGATTTCGTACCCTTAATTTCCAATAAATTGCTGAAGCGACCGTCAAAGTTCGTTGAAAAATATTATTTCTTCGCGGAATTATTAATTGTTGAATATCGATAACAAAATATCTCAGTTAGGCCTACTGCATCGCTCGATCGGAAGTGACGTTTGTAGACGCAATCAACGTAAACAATAACAAGATAGTATTTTCTGCACAGATTGTGTTTTAGTTAAACCGTTGACACAAGAGAAAGATATGGTGCTAAAAACTTAAGGTGTGTCTCCGATTTGCAGGCCTACATGTCCATGCGGTTGCTTAATACTGGACACTTCCCGTTTTGGAATGACCTCACAAAAGCCGCTATAACTATTGTTTGCGTTGGTAGATTTAACTGAAATTTGGCATTTCTATTAGCAATCGATGGTACATTTTTGACGTAAAATTTTGCAAAAATCACATGTTGTTTGTTGGAGTTACGCAAACGTGCTTGGGGTTTACTTATGTAACGCCATATTGTAACGGTGATATTTTGTTATCGATATTCAACAATTAATAACAGCGGTAAAAATAATATTTTTAACGAAATTTGGTGTTTTCTTCGGCAATTTATAGAAAACTAAGTGATGGAAACTTTATTTAGATTTGTTCAGATTTGACATTTCTATCGTGAGCTTACATCGTAAGCCATAAAAAATGTGTCAGTTTACTTTTGACCATATCTTTGCCAATTAGTGACCGATTTTCAAAATCGTTTCACTGGCATACTCTGCGAATAATTTGCAATACCCAGTAATGTGATTAGGCCTACTATATATCCTACCACACCGTATATGCGTTTCTACACTACACTGTGAAATACAAAATGTAAGAAAAAAACTAGCGATAATAATAAACGTTTAGGTAAATGAAAAAGCACTTCAGACCAACATTGTGGTGAATGATCTGTATTACAGGAGACTGTGTTAAACCAACACAGTCTAGTGTCATTACAGATCATTCACTGCAATGTTGGTCTGAACTGTTTTTATTCATTTACCAAAGTGTTTGTTATTACCGTTATACATTTACGTTTCATTGATATTTTACAAGGTAGTGTAGAGGTGCATTTACAGTGTGGTGGGATATGTGCTAATCACATTACTGGAAATTGTCCGCAGAGTGTGCATAAAATTTTGAAAATCGATCAATAATTGGCGAAGGTAAGGACAGAAATAAAGTGCCACGTTCTTTAGTCCACCCTGTACAATATTTAGAGGTTTCCTTTTTTCCCAACACAGTGAAGAACTCCTGTGTTTCTTGCTCTATGTTTTCTGCCTCGGATCAGTTAAGTTTTTCTGCTCGATAAAGCTTAAATTTTATTACTTCCGGCCAAGAGACTGACTGTTTGGCCGCAAAGACGACAATTGGGCCCCAGAGATTCACTGTCCAGTCCCTGAAGACGACCATCCGGCTACAGAGGCCCACTGTCCGGCCAATTGACTGACTGTCCGACTCCAAAGACTGACCATCTAACGGTCTAACCCCAGAGACTGACTATCTAGCTTTGGGACCGTCTGTCCAGTCCTTGAGACCTTCAGTCCGGCCCCGGAGACCAACCATTAGCCACAGAGACTGACCCTCCAGCACCGGAAACCAACCATCCAGCTCTTGAGACCAACTGACCGGCTTTAGAGACCGACTGTCCGGCCCCAGAGATTGACCATATGGCTTTAGACACCAACCATTTTGCCCCAGAGACCGACTGATTGGTTCCGTTCAAAGATGGTTCCCGTATTTTGTGGCTCCAGTTGGTTATCGAGCAGAAAAACCTAGTTGATCGGAGCCAGAAAAGACAGAGCGATCAACATGGGTTCTATAACTTGCAAAGAAATGGCACATGCCTCCTTTGGTAAAACCATGCTTAGTAGGTCACGGATTTTCAAAGATGTCGACTGGTTTATTGAGACTGCAGTCAAAATGAAACGTTTTTCGGGTGAGGAGTAAGGTAAGATTTTCTTCTGCACTGCTGTTAATATGTAGGCCTAAGTGAAAAAAAATAATTAGTTGCATGAATTTTTGTATAACTACTCAACAAATCTCTGGTATTATCGGAGTAACAACTTTTTAATTACTTTTGCAAAACAAATAAAACCATTTTGTTATCCAGTTTAATCATTTTGTAAATGGAGCATTGCTTTGCAAACGCTGCCAATGACAAAGTTATCGTTGCTAAATTTTACAACATTTTTTTCAAACCCACTTGAATCCAGCTATCACTGTGACAACTTTTACCGTTAAACGATCACTGATGACAAAATAACACTGGGTAGAAAATATATGTTGTACTTTATATTTCTCATGTTTTGAAAACCTCATTTTCAGGTAGCATTATAAATTGCAGGTCAAAACAGAAAAAGCCACCACTGCTGCACTGCTATCACCTATTGTCTAGAACTAGACGGTGTAGAGGCCTATACTTAGCGAAATCACTATGGAAATTATTCACCGCAAATGGTACCGACCAAAAACTCTACTGGCTCAAGCATGCTGTTTCAGGGTTTTTGTAGAAACAATACTTTCTCTAGCTGATTTTTTAAATTGTACAATCGCTTTCGAGAACGAGTGTTGATCTGGAAGAGAGCAGTTAACTGAACTGAATGGACATAACAAGCGTGTCATTTGAACTTGTTTATTGACAGGGTACCGGCCCGCTATTCCGAAGGTCTACTATATCGAAGGTCCGATATTCCGAAAATCCATTGAGCAGATATGCGCCGCAGTGCTATGGTTTGGGTTAAGGTTAGGGTTAGGTTAGGGTCAACCTTAGGGTTAGTGGAAATCGTAGACTTTCGGAATAGCGCACCTTCGAAATAGCGGACCCGAATCATAGGTATAGCACGACCACGCAGTTGTCTGCTTTGACTTGTTCCGACATTCAGGCTAGCAACTTTCGGCGCGTACATTGCACGTAATTGTGTTGCACTGTCCAGCGATAATCATACCTCTACTGTTTTTTGACCGGTACGGTTGCGTCATAAAGCAGTGCTGCATCATCACATCATTATCGCTGTTCTTCCCAAGATATTGCATGTTCGGGCAATGACCAGCAGGGACGTGGGAGACGGAGCCCCTACCAGCAGCACTGTAACGAGCTTAGCAGCAAAATGCTGAACATTCGCTTACCAGGACCATTCACAAACGTGTGTTCAGAAGACCAACAAGAAATTTGAGCTAATGCTCACGGGACGCGCGAAAGCCTATAGCAGTTCCTACCCGCAGGCAGTCACCCATCGCAGTACTAACCGGGCCCGGCGTAGAGTAACTTCATTTCAGCCGAAACGCGTTACCAACTACGCCACGCCACCAATGCCAGTACCTTGGCGCCACCTTGTGAATGATATAGACTTGCGCAGCCCGAAAGCGCCAAAAAATCCATAAAACCCCCTATTTTAGCGTTCAAGGTCATTTAAGGTCATTGAATTCGGCGCCAATCGAAAGCCAGTATACGATTTCCTATTAGTGATTAATAGTAACCTAGGCTCTATCTCGCACCGTTACTGAGATACAGCAAGTTAATGGCAAAAATCGCAAATTATGCCTACCCCTTCTCATTTAGCGCCCTCGTTCGGGGTGACCCCCTTCGAATTTATGAAAAAGCTTTACGGTTCCTGAAACTAGAGTCTTCCAGGCAGCCGACGGTAAAAATTTGGTGATCCTAGCTTGGACCGCTTTTTGCCTGATCCACCCGTGTGACAGACAGACGGACAGACAAATGGACAAACAGACAGACAGACGGAATTGAGATGGCTAAGACGCGCTGAAAGCATAACTGCTTTCGCGCGTAAAAACTCTGTCGAAACTACCAATGTCTTGAGGACTTTACTCGCGAATCCCTAGTGTACAAGCCCTGTGACGGTCAGAAGGGGGAGGGGTCAAGGGCTGTTGCCCCATCGCTTTAATGTCTATGTTAACGCCAATCATTCATAAATGTAGGCATAGCGCAGTTTTATGTTGACTGTTATATTCATATTGTAGATAGTCAGCTAGAAGAAGCTGTAATAAATGTCGTGTGGTTATTTTTTATTCAGCTTCTTTAAACTGTCCTGTGTATTTTTGTGAACTCAGCTGAGTACTGTAAATACGAGTAGTTCTGTGAATGCTTCTAAAACAGCGATCATGTTTAAAGATTGCGCTAAATACACTATGCAAGATTTTTTTCCAGATATTGTCTACCAAGTCAATACAGCTTAACTGTTTTCAGTGACTGTTGTAAGCAGGGCTGGAAAAATTTGTGATTATTTTCTTAATCAACTACAATTTGATTCGATCAAACTCAACAGCCTTACAGGCAGACAGCAATAATAAGCAGAGATGCGGTCTCGGTCGAGACGTCTCGGTCCCGAGACGTACTAACGTCTCGCCTTGGTCTCGTCTCAAGACAAAAAATTTACAAGGTCTCGGTCTCGGACCGATGCGTCTTGGGCCATTGCATCACGTCGAGACGTTTTACGCAGGCGCGCGCCGTGAATACTGTGGCTGCGATACTAAGCAGCATGACATTTGTGGCTTAGACATATTCGTTTACAGTGTTTTTACTCTTTCATTTACTTATTTGTCATAAAGCAGAATTATGTCATGTCAGTCTGTTTTCGTCATAAAATGACCTAGTCACAATGAAGATAAAGTGTATGATGTCAGAATGAATACTATCAGCCAAATGTAGACGACGTAGTTTACTAATTTCAGTTGCTTACAAATTGCGACGAACACAATGGTTTATGTCTAGGCAGCACTGCAGATGCAATTCATTATAGTGCAAGCCGTTAATTATTCTGTGATAATTGTCAAAATAAAGTGCAAAAACTCACAAATAGAAAAGCACTTACCATTGTGCGAGTTAATTAATCTGTATTTTTAATTGTCAATGTGTTTCACCATACGTCACGGAAATCATCTCGGCGAGACGTTGAAGCTCCCGAGACTCTCGGAATCTTCAAGGTCTCGGCCAGAGTCTCAGAAGCTGCAAGGTCTCGTCTCGGATTTCAAACGTCTCATCTCATACAAAATTTTGAACGTCTCGGAGATATGGGTCTCGGGTCTCGTTTCGTGTACATCCTTGATAATAAGCTTGCTGCACTTTATTTCCACTATGGCCGCATGTTGTGTTACATCTGAATGATAGCTGTCACGCTAAAGCGCGCTTCATATCATATCAACATTGCAGCTGTCTTTCATATGCTCGCAATGCAACGAAACGTGCAGCTGTACCATAGTGGAAATGCTGCTTTACATCAGGTGCATCCTACGATAAAAACTGACAAATGTTAAAATAATTGCAATGCAACACGTATTTTAACCTAAGTTCCATATTCACAATAAAGAATTATAATGCAAAACGTGTGTGTTAACCTATTTTTCACTTTCACAATTAATTCACAAACAGTCTTCTGGGTGGAGCCTAAGGCATAATGAACAATGCAGCTGCTAATGCTGAGTAGATGACAAAGACTACAGCTGCACATCAAATGACGTTTGCACACACACACACAATGCATGCATATGCACAGAAAAACTACTTCACTCAAGAGCAAATAGCTTATCCACAAAGCAATGCAATATACGTATTCTCTCTGGTTCGAATACACAAGTCTGCATTTAAACAAACGAAGCTTAATGCTGGCATTATATGCAGCCATGCTATATGCTGTAATGCAATCTGTGGCAAATACAACGCAAAAGTTGGTTACTCCAGGTACTCCTTACATCGACCTGGAGAAAAACAGCACCATTTCTGGTTTGGCTACATCTATTTATTTTCAACTTAGGAGCCCATACGGTACAGAGAGATAGACAGACATGCAAAACATGCAATACAACATTTTAGGATGGCTGCATAATAACTGTACACTGTGCTGGCAAAACAAGCCAACAGCTATCTTAGCCACCGTACCACACATATGTACCCACCAGTTTAACACCTTCAAGATAAAGATGGACTGTTCTGCCAATACATGCATTGTCGTACATGACACACTGTCGTATTTTCCAGACAGTCATACATAGTTTGTCGTGACTTGCGGTTTTATTTGTGGACCTTAAGGTTTTTTACTTAAGCCACGTTAAAATCGTAATGTAATGTAATGTATAACACGAGTTACATCTACAAAGTAATATCATGACATCATTGTTATTCAATCGCGAGATTATTACACAAAAGTGAACAATGCTTATTAGAATCATGATTGAGGGTTTTTACGTCTCAGCTGTACAATGAGCTTCATTGTAAAATATTACAGCAATGTCTTAGACTGGTCTTGGTGTAAATCAATCCACTACCTCTGACCATTAAGCCATTACAACACTTAGCAGAATAAAAATATATTAAAATATTAAAGCAGTTAAATGAGTACAGATATATACAGAAGTAACCAAGCTGAATCACACAAAAACATCAGCTATCAGTATATACAGCATACTTATCATCTGTACAGACAAGAAATTGACAACACACACCAAGAAACGTTGTCCACCAAAGTTCATGGTGTTTCACAAAAAACCCTTTTTGTTTTTTTCATAATTCATTTAAATGATGATCAATTTACACAAAATTTGTACCAGTTCACATCATAATGTGTCATGACTAGCAAAGAATATTTAATCAACTGCCACATTTTGTTGCAATATTTTGAATTAGTATTTCTTCAGCTACAACTGGTAAAAATTTTGTGTAAATTGATCATCAGTTGAGAGTGAATTATTATAAAACAAAAGGGGTCCTTTTTACAAACACATTTGCATTCAGACCCCAACATATTACCCACAAAGTCTCTATTCTCCCCTGATGGTACTGTTACCGTAGTTCAACCTGTACAGTATATCCAGCTCAATGTGATTTATTCAGAAAACGTCCAAGGCCAAGGGTTTTGTCACCTCTTACCCTCAATGGGTTGATGGGTATGGACATTGGACAATCTAATGTTAAAATTCTACCAATATTACTTTGATCTGTGTTTGACTTGCTTACTTTTCTGTAGGCACGGCAAGCCCCATAAGCAATAATCAGACCCCATAAGCAGACTTTTGTGAATTGCCAAAGAAGTACTGGTACTGTTAACAGACTGGTCACCCTTACTACCACTGACCAACCACGTCAGAGACGAAGGCCAAAAAACATCCAAAAATGTCAAATCAACACAATGCACTGCAAACTCATACGCTCAGTCAGTTTGTCAGTTCGAGATGCAGCAAGACTGTACAAAGCATTCAGTGACAATGCAGAAAATGTTTAGTCAACCACGCTAGTCAGACGGGCGACAAGCCAACTCGCAACACCCAGTCAGTTTGATGCATCGACCAATCACTCTGCCGTAAATAGTTTCCATAATTCAGTGCAATAAATAAACACACATCAGGGGAGGTTTAAGTTCATCATTTACAGCAAATATGGCCAGCAGCCTCAGTCGTCTGGACCTTAAAGGTTTGGGTTAGAATATACTGAAGTCTCAACTTCAGAATGCTATTAATCATTTGCCTGTCTTCTTCTCTTCCATTCCTTTCACAATTCAGTAACAAAAGTATCACATTTACTAGGACACTGCCTCCTATGCAATAAAATAATACGTCCAAAAATCTCTATGTTTTGGCCATGGTTGGTTGATGCAAACAAACCGGTTGGGTATTGTAAAGACGCATCGGCAGTATGACGTGCCACTGCTCAATAACACAGGGTCATCATCAGACCAGCTTAGACGGTGGAGAGCGGACCTGTGGGGGAGGCATCTGATGATAGGCTGCCGGTGATGGGGCAGCTGCTGCAGGGTCCACCACGACCGGTCCCTCGTCCACCGGGGGGCGTCGAGGTGATGGCTCCATCCGGCGCTGAGGAGGCGGCAGCACGTACTGCGGTGGTGACGGGAGACCCTGGCTGGTGTCGGAGTCCGAAGGTGGTGGCATCTTCTTCTCCGGCGAGGTAGGCATCTCCGTCGGTGTCCTGGTGCCGCCGTCGTCCCTCGGTGCGTACTGTCGTGGAGGTCCCTGCGGTGGCTGCCCTGGTCCCAGCGGCTGTGTGGTCATGAGGGGAGTGTGTCGACCTGGTCCTCCACCCGGGGTCACCGATGGCGTTGCAAGCCGAGATCGGCGCTGAGCTATCAGCATTGTACGATCATCCTTACGTTTCTCCTCGGCCACGTCACAGGTACAGACCCTCATCATCATACCGACGTTCAGAGCCAACTGTATGATCCACACTGCCACTGCAAAGAACGACGCCACCTATGCATATGCAATCCACAACTAGCAATAAATGTAACAGTAATTTTACAAATTAGCACTATAAGCACTCTCACTCTTTCAATCTAGGTCGGGGAGTGAGTGTGGGTGAAGGGTCACTGCCCCAATCTTCTGCAGAAAACTCCACACGTGTCGTGAAACACTTGGAGATTTGGCTATTCTCTCTTTCCAAGCCTGGCGATGTGCTGTTCCTTCAGCAGTAAGGACAGGTGGCCATCTCAGTTCTCTCCTCTCAGAAAGTCAGCAACGTTGTTATAGCATGAGCTGCATGACAAACTGCAAAATGTTCAGCCAGATCAAAGATCGAAGCTAGGCAGGCCTCATAAGTCAGGCTTCTCAATCACGCCCAGCAGGCCCAGAGCCCGCTGATAGCATGACAAACCATTTCTAATTAAACAGTTCTTGACACAATTACATCATCAGTCCAGTCCATGCACTGACATTAATTATACATCCACGCCGTTTACGATCTTCCTCTTTTCCTATTCCCTGGCAAGATCAGTCGAATGATACCTCCTAAGGTCGCCTCACATGATGCAAACAAAACATCAAAACTTCCTGCTTTATGCTTTGTTTTTCACGTGCACCATATTTACCTAACATTATTGAATCACGTGCTAACAAACAGCTGAAGTGCTTACAGAGACGAGAATGAGAAGTCCGTAGAAGTTGCTGCCGTTAATTCCGCGTGTTCTACCACGAATGATGCGCATATTCTGCCACCAGGCATCCCACGACTGCAGCTCCGAACAGCTACACACACACAGACACAGACCCAATGACTGCAGTAACAACAACATCAATTTACAACACTAGTATAACAGCAACTGATGACTGCTATTCTATCACTGTACAGCAGTGCTTTGATTGCAAACAATGTTGCAGCTAGTTACAGAAATGACTTACAGAAATACAGTATTATATATAAAATATAGTGCCTTAATGCTCAGAAGCACCACTAGTGCATACAATGTCAGTGCACCAGTCTGTAAGAATTTCTATCAAGAATTTCAAATTGCCCACTTGGGAAACGTTTGCAAACTAGACATAATTTGAATAAGGCCTCGGTAACATGCTGGCTGAAGAAAACATGACAGCAACAAAAAATTCAACAACGAAAATATCTAACTGCAGTTTAAGCTTGGCAAAGCGGCATTCAAAATCTGTTGAAATAGAGACAGAAGTGTAGCATCAGCAACCCTGTGCTCTGTATAAGGGGTGCCATAGCAAATATTATGCGATCTTGCACATGCTGTGGTTTGAACATAATTTAACCTAAGCTCTGCAGCACAAATACTGTAGGCTCACTGACCCATCTACATGACTAATTAGATTCAGTGATGCGATGCAGTGTGGCTTCCGTACACTACAGAGCAAAGGTGTGTCTTCAGTTTATTGGAAAAACTTAAAATCACACAGAAATAGTATTACAAATGTCACAAGACAAACAACAGCTGGTCATCCAAAAACATAATGAAGCCAACAGCTACAAATTCAGCTAACTGCCAACAGAAAAAAATAAGACGGGATTAGCTCTACTAAAATTAAAGATTAAAGATTATAATTTGTTGATCTCTTGCAATTAGAAAGCCTGAAGGTAACCATACCTAAAGGCAGCACGTGCAAGGGTCGTGGTGCTGAAGAATGGAGTGGTAGTACTACACATGTTGACCGTGTACGTCACCGTTGCATTCGCATCCTCATCAAACATGCTGTGCACTATGTTACATGGACCCACAGTGCCCTCGCTTGCCAACAGCGATCTGTTGCTCGGTGACATCATTGTTGTTGTCGATGTTGTTGTTGATGTGGCGCTGAGAAAATCCATAACATTCACGCAGAAGTCGTTCGTGCCTGCTGCCGCAACCGACGCACTGCAAATCTCTAGTGACGTGATGAGGATGTTGACAATCAGGAATACAGGATTCAGCGCTGCAAGAACATATGCGATGTGCCAGTCATTCATGTTCCTGCACCACAGATATTTAGCAACATATTAGCATATCAGGTAGGCTGGTACGACAGATAACAGTACCACTATTGCAAATACATGGCTAGGCTACTGATCAAATGCTTATCTTTTGTGTGTCAGACTTATGAAAATTATTATGAGTATCCAGTACATCATTCGGGCTGGATGCCTTTTATCTGAATAATCTAGATGTGTTTTAAAATTTCACACACATTATAGAAATTAGTCCACCCAGAAACATTAGTTTTGGGAGTGGACATATGTTTTACTGCAGTTTATTTTTTCACCATGGAATCTCCGAGGTCTGCCAGCTGATCGGTGCAAAATTCTGTACCATGGTCTGCACTGAGCTAATTTTTGAAAATTGGGTTCAAAAATTTTGAGCACCCAAAAACATGCAAAATTTAGCCCAATTTCGAATGACTTCTAAGTTCGATGGCAAATAACTCCAGAACAGATAAAGATATTCGAAATCTAACAAGTAAATTTTCTACCGCAATTCCTCCTGTGTTGGGCGAAGAAAGTTTGGTAAACTTTGGTCCACTAATCATACCCACCGAAATCGACTTTTATGGAAGAACATATTTCAGCCCTTAGGGGGTGCAGTGCCCCAAAATTTTTACACACACAAGAGAATGACCCAGTCTGACTAGCACACCCCCAACGTGGATGGGGGTCTCCTTTCAATTTTTTGCAGAGGTCAAAAACTGGCTTAAAATTCAGCGTACAAGCTGTGTAACAAAGCGTGGAAGACCGGTATCGCGCCTACAGAATGGAAAAAGTCAGTTCTAGTTCTGCTACATAAGAAAGGCAGTGCTATGGAATGCAGCAACTACAGAACGATTGCCTTGACAA
>Ga0209367_1007748_pt1 | contig 14758 bp, 13 predicted proteins | sample WorMetLIZISLAND2_FD_187412 | JGI IMG/M metagenome (GOLD analysis project Ga0209367, IMG submission 187412) | Marine gutless worms symbiont microbial communities from Max Planck institute for Marine Microbiology, Germany - Olavius geniculatus... ... | reverse complement strand
CCCACTAACCATTGACTATAGTATACTTTAACAGACTGTAATAAGTAAAATACTTAAATCTTTAACTTTTGTCATGCTATATTCTATGACTAAATCAATGATTGGTTCACCTTTTGACCACGCTTTGGCTGCTGCTGCTGCTGCGATTTCTGTGATAAACTTTCAGTTGCTACCTTAAAAATAGCAATTAAGAAAGTGAATAATAAATTCAAAGTAGCAACAATTTCTAAATTCCAGAAAATACATAAACCAGCTGATCAGTAAATTTAACAATAAATACTCTAAATATTTGCAATTTTGATGGCCATAAATCCCCATACTTTTTAATTTTTAAAAATCGATCAAGTAACCAATCAACAAATAAATCAATAAACTGACAAACAAAATGAAACAAGAAAAGCCCTGCTAACGCAAAGGGAACACGCAACAGCGGTGCACCATCATATGCTAGTGATCCGTAGACTTCATGCGTAGATCTCCTCCGTACGGCTTTTGGCTACAATTTCAAAGAAAGCCCAGTAAAAAAAATTCAGTCGCCTGACGGCGCCAGACGATCGGCTGCTAAATACCTATAGTGTTTTACTTGTACTCACCAGAAGGCGCCATCAATCGCTCTGCCAATGCCGTATCAGCTGGAAATAGCAAATTTCCGATACCCCTTCTTATTTAGCACGCTTGTTTGGGGTGACCCCTTTCGAATTTATGAAAAAGCTTTACAGTTCCTGAAACTAAAGTCTTCCCGGCAGCCGACGGTGAAGATTTGGTGATCCTAGTTTGCACCGTTTTTGACTGATCCACCCGTATGACGGACGGACGGACGGACGGACAGACAGAATTGTGATGGCTAAGACGCACTACAGCAGTAGCTGCTGTTGCACGTAAAAAGCAACAAACAGAAACGGGGGAGAGAGAGAGAGAAAAGACAGGCGCACAAGCACAGAGTCGAACAGATGAATAGATACACTGTCGGTCACTGTCCAATGTCTTAACGTGGCTTGCATAGCTGACACATTCCCCGTTTCCAAGTCCACACCGTGACCATTCCAGACATAATTTCGGTAGTTTAATATCTCAGCCCTAGCAAATTGAGTACTTTGAGTGCCAAAAAGTATTTTAAAACAAATAAATAAATACACTCATACATAACTACACTGAAAAACAAAAGTATAATTAGTTTTTTATACCTGTTTCAACACGGCTGACTGACATGAGGCCTCGGTACCATCTTTGTCGTCAATGCTAGTGACATCTGTTGACAAACTACCAAACTGAACCTTCTGACGTCCTTTCTTTAGCTCACTGAACACAACAAATTAATAACAGACTAATAGATAAAGTAAAAATAATCAGCTAACAGACAGGCATGAGACAGATATACGCATGCACACATTAACATGATCAATCAATTAATAGACTTGAACAAAAAAAATAAATAAACAAAAAGATCAACCAATAAAAAAGTCAGTCAGACAATTATTCAAAAATAAATAATAATGCAAATATATCAGAGACACACAGCAAAAAGTTTGATTCAAAACATAAAAATGAAACAACAAAGAGAATTAACCATCCTTCATAGCGATCAGCAAGTCATCAGAAAATCAAAAAATAAATTCCGTAATTGGATAAATGTATAATACAGCAGATCAAATTACCGCCGCTGTTTGGCAGACAGTCTTCCTGTAGTAGACTGTTTCACCACTCCTGTCTCAGAGCTGTTAGCTCCGCCCTCTTCATGAAAAACAGCTTTCTGATTGGACATCGACTGACCCCCACTGCCGCTACTAGTCTGCCACATGAACCTGACCGAGCATCGTTCAACACAACGACGTTGAATTCATTAAAAACGAGTAACGTACGCCGGCCCAGTGCTGAAATATTATATGGCAGTCACCTGGCTGTTGACCTTTTTGATTTGGGTCCGCTATTCCGAAGGTCCACTATTCTGACTAATCCTAACCCTAACCCTAACGCTACTGCCAGACCTAACCCTATACCAGGGGTCTCAAACTCATTTGGGGGTGGGGGCCACACTGCAAGATATCACTCAGTCGGTGGGCCGCATTGTTCTTAGAGACGACAAAATGCAGTAAATGCAGTAATCAAGAGGCCCCATACAAATGACAGAAGTTATTCTGACAGTATACACTGTAATTTAGAACTTCAGATTTTTCCCGTCTTCGACTAACTCTTACCGCTGATTTGGCAGAAACCAGAGAGTCGACGTTAGTCCTGAAATCACGGGTGTTAGCCAATTGCAATGTTGCATTCAGACGTTTACTAGTGAGTCTTGATCACAAAGCGGATTTGTTGATCTTCATTTATGAGAAGAACTGTTGACAAACGTACGTACAGCCAAACATCGCCATTAGGCTATTTCGGAGGCCACAGAGACTAATTTTGGATACTTTTTAAAAAAAATTGTAGAAATCAGGAACACCCATATTTGTGTACTTTTGCTTCTCCTTGTCACACTTCAAATCCAATACCTCCATCTGAAGGAAATGCTTTCTGCGTCAACATCAAATGGAGTGGCAAAGAGTGCAAACTGTGGTTTAAGATTACTTAACTCTTTAAAACATCGGTAGAACTTTGCAAGAAATCCAAAAATGACATCTGCATAACCTTTTAGCCGCCGTGGCTTAACTTCACTTACACTTAGGCCTACCACCTGAAGAGATGAGAAATGGTCCAAGTTGCCAACGCCAGCGTTGGTTGCTGCCAGCATCAGCATGCAGCTTTACTAAAGAGAATGCAAATGATAAAAATAGTAGTTTCGCTGGGTTACTGGAAAAATGCTGTAAAATGAATAAAATGACTTATTTTTATCCTAAATTTTTAGAATTTCAGATAATGTGTCGCGGGCTGCAAATGACGCCTTCGCGGGCCGCATGCGGCCCGCGGGCCGCGAGTTTGAGACCCCTGCCCTATACCAAATCCTAACACTGTAGAGCGTATTTGCACAGCGGACTTTCGAAATAGTGGACCTTCGGAATAGTGGGCTGGCACCGACCTTTTTAGCTAAGGATTAGCACATGTATTACTAGTGCATAATTTCAGTTTTACTGCACCTTCTGTTTTCAATTTAGAATTCCATAAGAAATGCACAGATGAAATAGATCATATACACATCACGAAAACTTACAATAAAGCCTATTACGACAGCAGCATAAAAAGTTTCTACGGCTGTCAATAGCAAACAGTCTACTATCTGTAACGGTTTAGCTGTGAACTGCAATGCAAACTGTGACTATGGGTTCTAAACCAAGTATCTCCTTCCCATGGGGACCGGGCGCCTATCTCCACAAATGTTACCCAAGACCACAAAAGTGTAAAATGTCTACAACAATTCTGTACAAATCACAGTAACAGCACACAAATTTGCAACACTTGCAGTGTGGTAAATCGTACAACTGGCAGTGAAAAACAGTAACGGCGGCCAAAGTACTTTGGCAATATCATTAAAAACATGTATGTATGTAAGCAAATTGGTACGGCATGCACGAAAGACAAGAACCTGCCAAATCTGTTATTTGGACTCAACACCAGACTTAATGCTAGTATCAAAAAAGTGAAAGAATAAATCAACGCAGATGGAAAACAGCTACAACGACTAGGTAAACGAATCTCATTAAAATGTGTCTTCAGATTAATTTTCACAGCTGACAAAACATGCTATCAAAGTCATCCTTTAAATTAACAAAATTGGCATAAGACACATGTGTTAACTGGAAAGAAAAAAATAAAAGAAATTGAGACTAACTTATTGCCGCTGATGTGCTGAAGGTCTATAGATGTATCAGGAAACTCTGCGACGTCATCAAACAGCTGGTTATTATTCTCTGATGCTGCAGACTTCAGTTCAACTGTCTTTGCGTCAACTCCGATGGCAATGTCCCGTGCCCTGTCTACAAGATCAGCTGTATCACTCAAGATTTCCTCATCGCTGCTTTGTGCGTGGGCTGGGTCAGTTGATGGCACCGATTTGACGTCAACATCATCACTGTCGTCTGGCAACACAGAACTACTGACTGATTCGAAATTTCCAATGTCATTGCTGGAAATTTCCGATCCAAATGTACTCTTTGTCTGCCTGCTGGTTGATGGTGCTAATATGTGAACATTATCAGGAAAAGTAAGACTATCAATGTCGTCAAAATTTCCAACACTGGTGCTCGCAATTCCAAAGTCAGAAGTATCCTCGGTCCATCCGGCAGCACCATCGCCATCAATGTTCGTGGAATTTCCAGCATCAACGCAGACAATTCCAAAGCCAGCAGAATATTCACCGTTATCATCATGTTCATTGTCATCATCATCGTCATCATCACCTGTATGGTTGCTGAGGTTCTCGACACTTGCCAGTTCTTCAAGATCAAGTTCTTCAAGGTCATTACCAGCCGACACAGAGTCGAGCTCAGCTGATGATGCTTCACGGTCTCCAAGGACAAGTTTGCCATTTTCTTCTTCTTCTTCCACGGTTCTTACTCTCCGCTCGCCAGCATGTTGTGATACGCATGACTCATCCAGCTGCACCACACAATAGCAGACAGTGTAATAGCAGTAGTAGTAGTACACGGTGTTTCATAAAAAAAACCCTTTTTGTTTCTTTCATAATTCACTCAAATGATGAGCAATTTGCATGAAATTTTTACCAGTTGTAGCTGAAGAAATACTAATTCGAAATATTTGAACAAAACTGCATGTAAATTACTCATAATTTGAGTAAATTATGAAAAAAACAAAAAGGGGTCCTTATTTTATGAAACACCGTGTAGTCAGGGCAGTAATAGTATTGGTAGTAGTGGGAGCAGCAGCAACTGCAGCAGCACTAGCTGTCGTGGAATTAGTTGTAGTTAAGTAGTTGTACAAATAAATGTATCGACTAAGTGTGAAGCATTACAAGATTGCACATATCAACCATTTTGAAGAGGACGATCCCGGCAACTTTCTATTTGAAGAAGCTCCCATGACAATCAACTACATGACAGATGCTGGCCTTTCTGAGGCCAGCCAGCCATGTATGATCAATGACCGAGCACCAGAGTGAAACAACAAAAATAACAACAACTACTATCGATAAAGATTAAAAGGGTGTATAGCTCTTTATAGAAAACCTATCCCAAAGCTAACGAGTGTCGCCTGCCAGATGGGATATTGTAGCCGTCAGGTATCTCAAGAATCTGGAGATACCTGGAGGCCGCGCCCAGGAATAAATCAGAATAAACTTAGGATGCCGAACATTGCTACGCGAGAGCTGCGGCAGTCGGAGTACAGCAGCGGCAAGTGAGCAGTAAGGACAGTCTTGCGATTGCTAGCGAACCGATCGGACATGTAGAGTTTGTCGCATCATTGCCATAGCTCTTTTGGGGTGCTAGAACGATTTGTATGTACATATTGCATTTTTAGAATTTAATATAAAGGAAATGTGAAGTGAGAAATGGGAAAAACCGTTGAACGTTCATGAATTGTCTTCACCAGTGAGTTGTTGCTATTCCAAGATGAACTAGCGAGAAACTGAAGAGATCTAGTTCATCTCGGAGCTTAAAACTTAGATTAAAACTTAGAACTAATAAAATAAGAGCAGGTCAGATTGAAACAAAATAAAATAATAAGAATAACAAGCAGGATGACAGACTGATGACAGACCGCTGGAATCGCCTAAGGGAGGACAGAGGATGAGAAGCGGGATTGAACATCGAAACAGCTAAATTCCCCTATAATCAATTCAATTATAATCAAAATAATAATAAGAATAATATAGAATAAAATAAACATTATAATATCACAGCATTAAAAGCACAGATAAACTTGCCTTGCCTTAATTCCATCCAGACAGACTGGTACTTGATTTACAACCTCCGGAGGGAGTTTAAGAAAAAACTGATCAAACCTTTGACACTGTCAGAACGTCACACAAATGACATATTCACCAACTCCGAAAGTAGGAAAGGCAGAGCTGACTGTGGTGATTGGTTATATAAGGAAATGGTTCACTTGTTTGCAGAGAGTCCACCATCCTAGTTGCAACCACTTGATAGTGTGATACTGTGAGTTGAGATCACAACTTTTTTATCATAAGTCCAGCATCCTAACCGTTAAGCCACGAAGCCACATATGGTGGTGGTAGTACTAATAGCAGAGGGAGCGACCTGTCTCGCTCAGCCAATGCCATATCAGCTGAAAATTGCAAATTTTCCCTACCCCCTCTCATTTAGCGTCTTCATTTGGGGTGACCCCCTTCGAATTTATGGAAAAGCTTTACGGTTCCTGAAACTAGAGTCTTCCAGGCAGCCGACGGTGAAGATCTGGTGATCCTAGCTTGTACCATTTTTGACTGATCCACCCGTGTGACAGACAGACAGACAGACGGTCAGAATTGCGATGGCTAAGACGCACTACAGCAGTAGCTGCTGTTGCGCATAAAAGCAGATGAGCAGTAGTTAATGCAATGACACTACTGTTCAAATGAGGTATTAATGACGTACTGCTAAAAATACTTGACCACTGTTCTGTCACTACTGTCCACCTAGCTAGTAACAGAGGCAGTACTGGTGAAAACTATAAAAAAACTAGTATGTGTGTGGGCTGGCTTGTAAACACAGACACGAGATATGCAGCATTTTCAAAGACCACAATATTTGAGCTTTCGAGCTGAACATGGCACAACAGTTACTTCTGCCCTGGGAACTTTCATACCAATTTCAATATTTCTATGGCTTTTCTTTTTCGAACTGGGACCCTGTAAGCCCTAGAGAACAGACAAATGGATGGACAGACAGACAGACAGATGAACAGACAAGCAACACACATAATGTGACTTAGTAAAACCGCACAGTAACCAGCAACCACTCGCACAAGAGTACTTACCTTAAACAGAAAACCAAATCCATATATCAGATGTGATGGAGATAAGAAGTTTTTCTTTCCTGAAACAAAAAAAACAGCCAAAATAAGATTAAAACATAGCGAGAGATTTTGTTTTCACATTCAACACATCCAACTACCAATGGAACAAAACAGATGTATATGGCAACCCGCCTACTACAAAACAACTTTATCATCCAGGACACTAGAAAGAAGACACTGTGACCAGATGGACCTAATCTAGAGAACTGAAAAGAAAGAGAATGCAACCATTTATTCACCTCTGACCATGAAGCTGCCCGTAGTCAAGTATTCACCAGTGGGAGCTGTCTTGGAAACCTATAAACAAACAACACAGTGAATAGTTGTAGTAGGACAGCGTCATATAGCTCTTAATGGGAAGCCCATCTCAAAGCTACCAAGCATCACCTGCCATATAGGATCACATGGTGTTCCCTGCCATCCGACACAGATTTAAACGTGCTCTGCCTTAATCACAGCCAAGCAGACTGGTACTGAATTTACCTACACTGGAGGGATGAAAGGCTGAGTTGACCTTGGTGTTGGTTATATGACGAGATTGAATACCTGGCCACAGACAGTCGTCCATCCTTTGCTATTATCATTATCTCCGCCAAGGTGAACATAGTGAACAATGGAGGAGATTAAGAGATTGGTCGTTCTGTCCGTTGTTCTGTATGTGTGTGTCTGTGTGTGTGTGTGTGTACATGATGATTCATCATCATCTCCACAATGTCATACACAAGCAGACATCAGGACGAGCAAGACGTCCTGATGTCTGAAAATCTTATTAGCTGTAGTTGTAGGTGTAGGTGTGGTGGTAGTAGTAGTAGTAGTAGTAGTAGTTCTTGTTGTAATGCTTAAATTACTTTACTTGGCAGAGATATGCACTCTTAGGAGCGCCTTCCAGTTACTATCTTTACATTCGTGAGTTTAGTCCCCAAACGCAATGCCACACAAGTAGAAAGTGAAAGTTGACATGATCTTCGATATTTGGACTTATGTGACTACTACCAATTTTTATGGAGTCCCCTAGAACTAAATTGTAGAAAATGAAGAATAAGTGTACATTTTTTCCGTTCAGATTCTCTTGCTGCTTTCAAACCAACAGGGTGCCTAATTTACAATACTTTCCAGGAATTTTCGGAATATTTTCCCAACGTTGTCATAAGAATGCATTTTTGCAACTTTTTGTAAGTTGTTTGGATGATTTTTTGTTTGCATAATTTTTTCTTAAGTTCAACATACAAATTCTTATAAATTAGACACCAGGTTCACGGCAACAAGGATCAACAGGTCAATAAATTACCACAGATCATTCATTACCTGGTCATGGTAGACCCACCAGGCGCTGGTGATAACACGAGCATCCCAAGCAGCGCTGTAACACAAGGCCATCGTGCCGGCTTCGTTAAGGGTCTTTGGAGGTACTGACAACTCTATAACAGACATCAACAACAACTACTACTACAACAACTACAAAAACAACTACAACAACAATAGCAATTACTACTACTGATACTACTACTAAAGATGGCCCCGTTTATTTCAGTTACTACAAGTCTATTGTAAACTGTGACCGCTGCAGCAAGCTTTCTTACAGTCAACTCTGAACCAACACAGGACCAATGCTCACAGTGGCAGGTAATTACTTACTTACATATTTGCATAATACTACATTTGAAGAAAAATTAACAGTGCGAAAATAAAAAGACATAGAAACATACTTGAAGGGTTCTTGATGACAATGCTGCTAGCACCATGCAGGTCTGCATGAACGTACAGATCACCTACAAACCAATGATACAACAGTAGTCGTAGTCGTCGTCGTAATAGTAGTAGTACAGTAGTACGATAGTAGTAGTAGTAGTAGCGGTAGCAGTAGCAGTAGCAGTAGTAGTAGCAGTAGTAGTCATAGTAGTAGTAGCAGTAGCAGTAGTAGTAGTCGTAGTAGTAGCAGTAGTAGTAGTAGTAGTAGTAGTCGTAGTAGTAGTAGTAGTAGTCGTAGTAGTAGCAGTAGCAGTAGCAGTAGTAGTAGTAGTAGTCGTAGTAGTAGTAGTAGTAGTAGTAGTAGTAGTAGTAGTAGTAGTAGTAACTGCAGCAGCAGCAGCAGGTCACCCACATACGAACAAAGCTAGAAGCGCTCAGAGACCTCAAACCTCTACCAAGAACAGTGCTGCCACCTGGGCAATACAACAAAGCAACTAATAATTCCTCGAGCCACGAATGATGCCTAAACAATTTTTGTCGACATTTGTTGAGAACTTTGTCACCAATCCAGCTCACTTAAATTCCCGATAATCAATTTGGGTTAAAAACAAATGCATTGTTGCGGTTGTTTTTATTCACAAAAGTTATCAGTTACTCAGCTAATAGCTATCACGAATGCAGAAAGACTCGATGTTTTTCATCTAATCTTCTAAGCAAACTAGACTGTTCACGTTCTTTAAATATTTACTATTTAGCATTTGTAAATATAAACAAATCAATTATCTCTAATTTACAAATAAGATGTTTTCTATGTACTGTGACTTTAATAAAAAAATTATATTTTCTAATCATCATAATACTACAACAATTAATCACGCGATGAATCCTTACCGGAACAGCTGCACTAATATTGTTGTTATTATTGCAATGCTATCAGACCTGGACGGAGGTAACGTTTAACAATCAGTTCATTCTGCTGCTGGTCTCGTCCTCCTATCATTAGGTAGTTCTCTGAGCTGATGCACCAGAAAAACTTCTCAAACCTACGACATTGTCAAAACACAACGCGGTCACACACAAACAACAGATATGCAAACGATGACACACCAAATGCCAATCTCAGAAAGCAGAGAGCATCACCTGCCATATGGGATCCTATCTGGGGACTACCCGCAAGGCACCAGGGGCGGTATGCATAACAACGTCGTAGATTAGTTTGGACGTAAGGTCTACGTCGCGACTAATTACTTCCAAACAAGAAAGTTGCGTTCGATGGCATGCAAAACACTGACGTCGCGAGCGACTAACTACTACCGACGTAGTTGACGTCGGGTAGTTTAACTCTGGAATTCCCTGGCTAAACGCACTCTGCCTCGGCCGGCCAGCAACTAAATAAAAATAGATATAGCCTGAGTTGTCGTCTGCTGCAGTCTTGGGCGTGCTCGAGCCTAGTTACAGCTCCATGGGCTAAGTAAGAATGTGCGATGCAAATAAATGAAATTTATCAAACGTTAAAAGTTTTATTCAGCAACTTTTAATACTGCAATTAGTTTCGATAGTGTAATTGACTCGCCAGAATTCCTTTATGACGCATAACGTGATTGCAGCTTCTCCTTAGCAACGTTAATTTACATTGACAATGACGGACTAAATATTTACGACAGGTCGCTGGAGCGACTATAGTTAGTTCGGACGTAGGCGTCTGACTTATGCTATGGCGTCGTTATGCATACCGACATAGCACTACGTCCGACGTAAATCGATTTTAGTTTGGAAGTAAAGTTACGAGGTTGTTATGCATACGGCCCCAGGAAATTTGCAGCAACAAGTCTGCAGTCACAGACCACACCATCTCTCTCAACCACGTCATAGACTGGGACCGCGCTGAGGTGATCGACGAAAAAAGCAAAGGATAGACCGCTGGATCAGGGAAGCGATACACATCACAAAAGAACAAAACAAGTCAATGAAACGAGATGAGGGGTCCTGCCACCTCCCTCATATCAACTGACAATTTGTTCATAACTTCAGTGTAACAATAAACAGTGCTATCACCTGGAAAACACCACTATACAGTGTAAGTGCCAACTTGCATAGCCTTTCGCAATGGTAGTGACCTTCTGCTGTCATAAAACACATCAGGTCTCTACTCTGATCACAGATAATTACAGACAGACAGACCAGTATATTTTACATGCAAATACTACTCCTGCTGCTGCTGCTGCTGCTCCTACTACTACTGCAACTGTGAGTAATGTGACTTGTTTAGCATTAAATCATTGCAAACTACAGACCAGTATGTTTTGCGTGCTCTGTTGATGGTAGCTGTAGTCTGAACTTCTTTCAACGTCTCTTTTGTCTTGCGTTCCGCAGATTTCAACGCCTGTGCGACAACAAATCAGCAAAAACTTATATACAAAGATGGCTTGGAGATGTAATACTACAGTGTCGAACCTACCATCAAGAAATTGTGGGTTGCTATCAAGTGGCTTGTCAGGACAACAACAACAACAACAACAACAGCTCTAAGACGGATTTCACCTTTTACATTCATTCAAGTTTAAGGAATTTACTTTTCCAACTGCACTTCAGAAACTAAGAGTAACTGAAAAATGATCAATAAAAAAATGCAACTATATTTTAATTTAAGAATAATAAAATAATAACAAATTTAAAATCTTAACAAATTTAAAATCTGCTGTTATGTATACCTTTGCTGAAGCATTGATAGTTTTCTGTTGCTTCTGTGCAGCATGCCGTTTCAAGCCGTAATACCTTCACGCAACAACCAATACATTTCATCACTAGGTCCATCACGAAAAACATCAGATACTCTTCATCCTCAGACCCATCACTAATAAAACTGCAAAAAAATTTATCTTTCGGTCCATCACCAAATCCACAAACAATGCAGCGAGTAAGACACGTTATTCCAGTGCATTTTTGCAATGAATCTCTAGCTCTCCATTTTCCACTTTCGCAAGCGACTATTTTTCTGCATTGTCCCCACCTGCCTTAAGTGGTGATGGCCCGCCATAGCCAGGGGCCGCCATAGCCAAGGGCCACCATAGCCACAATCCCATAGCGAACTGGGGCGCTATAGTTAGGGTTATGGTTAGGGTTAGGACCCCACAATCCACATTCCTATAGCCTTCCCATAGAATCTCCACTTGAGGAAAGGAGTGGCCTAGGGGGTCGCCGATGGTACGAATGGTTAGCTCCGCCACACTTTCCTATAGGCTACTAGAGTTAGGGTTAGGGTTAGAGCTAGTGGGGTCCTAACCGTAACCGTAACTCTAACTATGGTGGCCCCTGGCTATGACTATGGCACTGTGCCTATGGCGACCCTTGGCTATGGCGGGCCACAATCCCTTAAGTACGCCACTAGGGCTAATGGTAATACAGTGCGTTACAGACATAATGCGGTATGTACCTGGAGGCATTTGCATACCAGTACTACCATTATTACTGCTAAAACTGCTGCTGCTAATAATAACTAACGGTAGTGCATAAAAAGCAGAACACACATGCTTCGCATAAATCAAGCAAGCACAGAGTAGTGGAAATAATCGACTTTATCGCAGCAGTGAAGAGCGGACATAATGAACGCTGTGTCCAAGCATTCAACATGACCAACCTTCATTGCAACTAGTGACACTCGTTGTTCCACAACTGTCAAAATGCTTGATCCATAGAAAGCACATATTTATGTTGCACATATTTATGTTTCATTTTTTTCTGCACTGCCGTGTACTACAGACAAAACATCATACGCACTTGCTTGCATTTGCGTAGGCTGACAAGCCGAGATCGATGTCAACTTTGGTTGGCTTTAACGTCGTCACTGCTGTACTCTCATCTTCACTTGAATCAACATCTTCGGACGTAATTCTTGGCCTTAACACATACACAGCTTGACTAGAACTGAATCAGAAGCAAACTGCAGAAATATGTCTGCCCAGAACTGACATTACATGCAGCTATCAGTGCAGCTATACCGTGTGAGATCTGAGCTGTGTATAACATGTGTCGAAGATCAGAGAGTGAGGACCCGTGAAGCTAAAATGGCAAGTGCGTAACAATTTGGTTTAATTGTCCCCATTTTGCACTTGAGTGCTGCACTTTTTAACGTTTTTTCATTCAAGCAAATCCAAAAACAATGGCAAAAAAATTCAATTTATTCATAAAAAAGTGAGAGGCAAACACTGCATGCTCGAACTCTAAAAATTGAGAGGACAGGACACGAGCCCCCTTGCCTCAGTTGTTCTGTGGTCCATAAGCTTATCTGTTAGTGTTTTGACTGAGAGTTCATTCAACAGATAAATGAAAAAAATGCTTACTTGAGTAGCATAGTCACGTGATTAGTCTGTAGTTTGAGTGATTTTATGCTCGCTGCAACGGGATCAGTTTGCGCTGCTGCAGCATCGGCCACCAACTTCTCAATCTCCAACCAGTCAACTTGACTCGCCACCAGACTGCGCACCACGGCAATTGCCCGTTCAACCTAAACCATGATATGCAGCATGCTACCGGTAACGTAAAAAGGTAAACGTAAAGTCCTTCCCAAGCCTTATGGCCCATAGGGCGGCGCTGATCTCCGTTTCCTAAGGCCATCAGCCAGACACCAGTTTTTACACTGTGAGACCATGGATACGGGGCCAGTGTATCGCCCAGTGCACCTGTTTACGTCCCAGCAGTGAAACCGATACCAAATTATACTGCTTGGTGACAGTGGCACATGTGTGTGAACAACTTGCCGAACTTGCCACCAGTACTAAAGATTAAAAGGTTAAAGGCAGTCTATAGCTCCTAAAATAACCCATCTCAGAGCTATAAGGCAGCACCTGCCACAGTGGATCACACCTGCCACCCAAAAAAAGGCGAACGCGTCATGCCTTAACCCCAACCAAGCAGGCCGGTACTCCATTTACCTGTCCCAGAGGGATGAAAGGCTGAGTTAACCTCAGTGTGGGTTATATACTGTCCGAAGATATTCACCCATCCAAGCACTAACCATTTGATGGTGACCTGACCAAGAGTTGAACCCACGACCACTTGATCACAAGTAAAACATCTTATTTGTTATGCTATCAACCCACCCTACTACAACTAGTTCAGGTGCAAAAGGTCTAATGGTCAGAGCATCAAACCCCTTGTAACTTTCACACTGCAAGTTTGAATCTCTCTCTACAGGTTATTCGCAAACAAGTTGCTAGCCTACTGTGTGGTCAATTCAACTCAGCCTCCTACCCTCTGCGAGATGGAAAATGAGTAGTAGCTTACAGGTTATGGGGTGAAAGCATAGTGTAGCTGACTGGGGTGGTGGTATGTCTGCTGGCTGTAGACTGTGGGTCATTTGTGTGGGCTGCGGCACAGTAATATTTGCCACGTTTTTTGTGCACTTATCACCATCTAAGCAATTTTCCGCACCAGACACCTGGACAAGTCGAGAGATAGTCGCTGAAGACATTCTTGTTCCTGTATTATTAGTGCGCTCAGCACATTAGAGGTTATATACATTTTCTTCTGACATTTCACATTGACATTTGACATAGATTACCAGAGAAAGGTTGATTTCAATTAGTTGAGCCTTCTGCATATCTGTGGTCTGTTCGCGGTCTAAATCTTCTAACCTCTTGGCATGGTCACTTCTTACATTCTCCAGCTTCTTCAATGCCACTTTTTCCTGCGCAGCATATAAAATATGGATTTAAACAAAGCTGCACAAATTAAAGGTTAATCACACGATTAATTGCTACCAAAATTTTTCCACCATAAATAAAATTTTACGCTTTAAAATTTGGATTAAAGTTACATCAATAGAACATTATAAAGTACATCACAGGCTGAACGGTAGTTCAAGCCCTGTGTTAACGGCGACTTCTCTTTCTTATGGGAAAGCCAAAAATTCGACGTCCCACAGAATCAAAACCCCTGATCTGATTGAAGTAAAATTTGGCACGGTTGATTACGTCGGCGAGATGACCATTCATGCAAAATTTCATGTAAATCCCTCCAAGGGGGCTTCCCGGCAAATGGGTGAAATATACGCAAAACTTTTTGTAGCCATATACCTTTTTTTCAGAAACTCACCTACAGGTCAGACCCTTCGGCGGATTTTTGCGTGCGATGGCTCAAACGACGCGGTCTCGCGCAAGGA
>Ga0209367_1007747_pt1 | contig 14759 bp, 11 predicted proteins | sample WorMetLIZISLAND2_FD_187412 | JGI IMG/M metagenome (GOLD analysis project Ga0209367, IMG submission 187412) | Marine gutless worms symbiont microbial communities from Max Planck institute for Marine Microbiology, Germany - Olavius geniculatus... ... | reverse complement strand
CTAACAGCCATATTTTGTCCATATATTTTGAATCAGCATTTCTTCAGCTACATCTGGTAAAAATTTCGTGTAAATTGATCATCATTTGAGTGAATTATGAAAGAAATAAAAAGGGTGCCCGTTTTTTGAAGCACAGTGTAGTGAACTGGCAGAGGTTAAACACTCTACAAATAGTGATTAGGCGTCGAGATCACCACTGAAAATTTTTGATCCGAAGTTCGTAAAATGTTGCCCGAGATCGATCGTCACAGAATGCGTTTAAATTAGTATTTTGTAAGAATTCACTTGGCGGAGATTATGCACTCGCTCGAGCTCCTTCTACACAATTTGTGGCAAAGTGCCATGAGAGAAATTGATCCCATCTAAATTTCTTGTCAGAAAATTTTCTCTCTAAAAATACAAAACATGAAGCCGTCGGCGCTGAGCTGATCGACCGACCAGCGAACGATCCGCCAACGGTAAGTAAGTAAACATGTTACGCGTCATCTTTGAAAGCTTTGAAAGCTTTTTGACGTCCAGTAACCGTGCCTTGACTTTTGAGGCTGAAAATTGGCAAACGGTTACTCCTGATCTGCGTAATACCCCGTTTACACGATCAAGCTCGCTCGACGAGCTGCTATATGTTAGCTGGAGGACGAGCTAGCTCGATGTTTGTTTGATGATTGCTTCGCGTAGGCTATGGTTTATGCATGCTTCATAAGTTCATATTTGCTTGATGTTTGCTCGATGGTGTAAACGGGGTATAAAGCATAGCAAACATCGAGCAGATATCGAGCAAACGTCGAACAAACGTCTAGCAAACATCGAGCTGACTCGTCAAACTAACATATAACCAGCTCGTCGAGCCAGCTTGATCGTGTAAACGGGATATAACGTTTATGCCAATTTTGGTTTTTCTATGCTTCTTTGTTTTCGACGTAAAAAGCCTGTACGATACAGAGGCACGGACGAACATACAGACGGACGAACGACGGAAAAACTGCAATGCGGCCTAGTATGAAATGCACATGATAACCAGATATTTTTCAAGACCATGATCAAAGCCAAGACAGACTTTTTTCAAAACCAAAACTTTATTTTTCTTTAAGACTAAAACTTTACGCTAAGCATCACACACCTTTATTTATCGTATTCGGTAGACAATAAATAAACAAGGAATAAACAAGGAAATAATAAAACTTAACTAAAAGTTAACTAAGACGATCAAAATGTAATATAATGTCCATAGTCAAAACTCAATTGATGCAGCAAGACAGCAGAGATGACATAAAAAGTTATTACACTGGCTGAACCGCGACAAAAAAATTCTTTTTCGTCTAGAAATTGCATCAGCGGCAGGTAAACAATTAAACATATTCATACATTCAGCAATAACGTCATCAGATCTAGTATCAATGCCAGTCTCACTGATTAACTATTATTTTCGTCTAAGAATACATAACGCCAGTTGACGGCAACCACAATAACAATTATTATTCGACTCATTAACTGACATTAACTATGGTTAACCGATGTCAAAATATTGAACAGTAATATAGCTAGAAAAACGTTTGAAAATTTTCGATCCAGAGCGGCTCACTCGCTGTTGATGCGTCATTTCAGTTTGTTGATGTACGATCTTATAACAAATACGATTAGTGTTAAATACGTAACAGATTTTTTAATGATTTTGTGGTCGCAGTAATTTTCTCAACCGAGGCATGCGTTTACCATTATGAATTCATTGTTGTAAACGGCCAAACTACGACTTCTGCGTTTTACAAGGTAGTGTAGCAACAGTATTAAGGTAAGGTGGCCAAAACTACAGTCATTTACGTAGTTTCTTCCTGATGTTGCATGCCAAAATAATTAAAATCTGCCAATGCTTCACGAAGTTATTCGAGAAATAAAAGTGGCGCACATTTTTGAGACACAGTGTAGATAGATAAATAACCTTGTCCCATTGGCGTGTAGTGGTGGCTGACGTTGTCGTGGCAGGTCGCTTGTTATTGGTGGAGTTGTTTGGACCACGTGACGTCATATGGGCCAATATGGAGCCCCAGTCGTCATCACAGTCGACGTCAACGATGACGTATGACTGCAGACCGCCGTCAGAACAACCGAGTACCAGCGTACGACCGTCGTGACACACTTCCAGCGACGTCACGTCGCCATGGACACGCAGACGCCCAATCATCTGCACGCAACCGAGCCTAATATTAGGGCCTAAACACTCTACAGCTGGCACCATTTTCTATGTGACCTAACTCGTCAAATATTAGCCAATTTTTTTTACTGTGAGAATCGCTTCATATGTTTTATGAAAAGGGACCCCCTTTTTTCTTTCAATCATAATTCACTTAAATGATGATCAATTTACATAAAATTTTTATTAGTTGTAGCTGAGCAAATACTAATTCCAAATATTAAAACTAAATACGGCAGTTGATTAAATATTCTTTGCTAGTCGTGACGTAATGCTGACGTTATAATGTGTCCTGAGTACAAGCTTGCTTGTCTCAAATAGAAATTAACAACAGAAAACAACTTTTTTTCTCAGTTATTGTCCAAAGTAACTGTCACAGCATGCAATTTTTACATCAATTGTAAAACGAGTCCGTCTTGCTGCTGGACGACGCACTCAACCCGGCGACGCCACTGACCAATGGCGCGATCAACGTAACGCAGCGTTGTGGTGCTTTTATAAGACACAAGGTAGTGTAGCGACACACGTGAGGTGCAATGGGATCTAAAAATGTTATTGCATATACACGATATTTGATAAAAAGGCACTTTTTTGGTTTTTGTTTTATAATTTACTCAAATGATGATCAATTTACACAGATTTTTTACAAGTTACAAGTTGACTAAATTTACATCTCTTTATTTTAATATCTGTATGCATATGCTTTACATCTTACACTGTTTTCGTTTAGCTATAGGCTATTGTTCACTTATATTTATTATAATTTTTTTGCGTCTATTGATTTCTTTCTCGAAGCGATGCAGCGCTCAACCATTCTTCTACGGTATACGAAACATAAAGGTAGAAAAACGTTTCAAAAATATAAATAATGCTAAAAGCGCAAAAAAACGTAGCACAAATAAAAAAATGTTTAAAAACGTTGAATAAAAAAAACGTTAGCCCTAATTTGTTTAACCTCCTGCTTAATGCCTAATGTTGTAGGTGCAGTATAGCTAAAACTAAAGACAGAAAAAAATTTATTTAATTTCAATTTAATCATGTGGTCATAAAATCAATCATCAGTTAAACAAACAAAGTAAACTACCACCACTTTTCGTTTCTGTAGTTTCAAAAGTGCTTCTCAAAGTTATCGGCAAAATTGTTAAAAATATTTCTAAAATAAAAACCGTTGAGAATACCGTTAAAATACAATTAAAAACGAAAAAGAACGTTTACTACATCTATGAAATGAAATACCCCTGCCCCTAACCTTGTGATCAGTGAGCCTGACGACGTAGAGCATGTTCTGTTGGTCGACGGCTACAATCAGCTTGTCGCTGAATGCCCAGCGGTGGGTCATTACACAGTCTGACGGCACGAGACTGGTCGCAAGACAGTCTCCTTGAGACATGTCGTAGACGTTTGAGTCCTGGTCGACGAATAGTTTGAGCGTCGGCGTCGTCTGGAGCTCGGCGAACCGCGTGCACGGCGGGAAACAGTCCTCAAGCGCCTACAGATTAGGCCAAAAAAATGATTCAACCTGTTTTTTGTCATAACTTCATCACATTTTCACCAAATTTGGCAAACGGATAGCCAAGACAACAGAATTATGTGAAATATACTCACTGTCCACCTCACCTAATTTATGTCAACGCACTACCGTGTAAAACGCAGACACTCCAAATTGTTGCATAATGCTGAGTTGTTGTGCCCGTAAAAGTTCAAACAACTTAATTTAGCACACAATAAACTAAAATGTGACTTATTTAGCAGAATTATAAGCTTGTGTAACAACTTGCTTCCAAATTAGAATTTATGTTTTAAATGTAGGCCTACACAATGGTTTAGACGTGATGCCACGGCTGATAGCGGCATTAACGATTAACTGATCAAACTTCACAGCACTCACTCATTGGATTAGACGTGTTTTGAGCTTATCTGTTAGCTATTTTGTTTTCTGCTATTTGCGGCGTAAAAACACTTAATACCGCCAATTTATTAAATCCCTAAATCACGTGGCACTTTCTGTTGAATTGATAATGAAAAGGTAAGCAATCTGATACTGATAATCACCGCGTAATGTAACAATTTGGAGCATCTGCGTTTTACGCGGTAGTGCGTTGACATAAATTAAACGAGGTAGAAAATGAGTATACCTCACATAATTCTATCGTCTTGGCCGTCGGTTTGCTAAAAATTATCAAATTTGGTGAAGATTTGACGAAGTTCTAACCAAAACAAATTCGGAAATTTTTGGCACACCCTATATATCGTATGTGAGAAATTACTAAAGAAAAAACCTTATCAAACAATCAACCAACCAAAAGACAAATTTTAAAAACGTGTAGTCCCATCGCTTGAAAGATCGGTTAGAAAAACAAAAGAGTTAAATATGAACAACTCTGTAATCAACTACAATTTCACGTTTGTTGTAAAAGAATTGCTGAAAAATTGTTGTAATGTTGTTATCAGTTTATGGTGGTCTTCTCCGACGCCTACCGTGACATTCTATATATACCCACTTGGAAAACTCCTTTTTGCCGCATTGTGGAGTCCAAAAATTGCTTAGAATATGCTCTGGTGGGCTTATACTGTCCCGGGAAGACAAAGCATAAGACCTAAAAACATTTCAAATTATAGTCATAATATCAATTCAAAATATTTAAACAAAATTTGACTGTCAGCTAAGTATTTTTGCTAGTCGTTACATAACGGCGACGTCATAAAATGTATAACCAAAACATTTGATAAACAATCAAGTTCTGTTAAAATATTCTGAATTAGTATTCCTTCGGCTACAACTTCTAAACATTCGTGTAGGCTAAATTTATAGCTATATGACTGAGTTATGAAAGAAAAAAGGCTGCCATTTTCGCGAAACACTCTGAAAGTTTAGCTCAGTTAGTAAAGGAGGTCGCTGATCGCATCAACGAAGTTAATGAACGCCGGGTCCGGTTAGTACTTGGATGGGTGATCGTTAGCAGGCGGGTAAACCATTTCAGCACGTAATCAGCCGCCCAGGTCAACTCAGCCTAGCCATCCCTCCGTAGGCAGGCACATTGCACAATGAGTACCGGCGAAAGCTGGGACTTAAACAGGCACACTGCGCGATACACTAGCCCCGTATTCGCGGTCATCTCGCAGTGTAAACTGGCGTCAGGCTGAGAACTAAAAAACGTAGATAAGCGCCTACTACTACGACGTATACTACTACTACTACTACTACGACTACAACTAGTACAACCAACTATTACAAAAGCGACTACTACTATTTCTACAACGTCGACGACAAATGCAACTACGGCATTTTGTGTCCCACATCTACGTACAACGACGACAACGACCACAAGAGCAACAACTACAACAATAGCAATTACTACTACCATTACAACGACTACAATACGTACCTGGCAGATGATGCCGCTGCAGACGTCGAGAATGAGAAAGCCGAAGTTGTGCCGATAGCCGCCGATCGACGTGTCTCTACCCTCAGCCTCGTAGCCGAGAGCTGTCCTGGCACCGCCCACCGATCTCCAGCCCGTGCCGGACTCACCACACCCCGTACCAACACGATCCGACTCATTCGTGTAAAGTACGACCACGTTGTACGAGTTACTGGGACACGACCGCACGGCAAGCAGACGACAGATGCCCGGGACCCCCCGACACGTCAGGTCAGCGGCATGGAACGTGTCACACGTAAAGGGGGGCGACCGTACGCTGAGTACGGTCAGGTACGGCTCGACGTAGTGGGCCGCGGAGCGGTCGTACGAGTCAGCGGCAAGTACGACCAGGTAGCGGTCACCGGGGGTCAGTACGGGCGCCTCCATCACATTACATATCTCCAACTCCATCTGAACACGTTGTACAATTCACGTACAAAATACAAGAAATCTGGGCTATTGCTCGTCAGACGCGCGTCAGCGTCAGTCTAAAGTTTTTTGGGCTCAATACACTCTTGAAATATAAATCTAAGCCTCAAATCACAACAAAGTTTACTATAAAAGCTATTTTTGCAGTTCAAGGTCATTTAAAATCATCGACGTTGGCACCCCTGAAAAACTTGTCAGCACTGCTTGTTATGATAGCAGCAAGTCTGTGTCCATCTGCAACCGTTTTCACGTTATATGAGTCAATAGCGGCAAGATAACTATACCGTTTAGTTAAGTTAGTTTTCGATAAAGATGTCAGCGTCATGGACCACTGACTGCGAGTATATGTATTTTTTTCTTTTTTTTCGGTGTTGCTACTGTGTTATTTTTTCTGCGTTTATTGTCTACCGTCATTGGTGAATTAAAAATTATCATAACTTTCTTTGACGCCTTCGTTCGAGGAAAATCCCGAATTCCCTCACCCAGTGGAACGAAATTTTGTCACAAAGACTAAAAACTTTTTGCTATCATACGGTGAAAACCTCCAGTTTCTATCTCACTTGGCTTTGGTTTGGCATTCATGCTATTTACGGGTAGTTTACTTCGTGCGGCTTCGATGAAAACACGACCTGCACAGTAATCACGTGTAAAACTACTCGTACGAGTGAAATTTACAGACGACACTCGTGTCTATGTGAACGCACCCTTACGACAGGAGGAAAAACCCTCGCTAGAGTCAGAAAGTACAACCACCTTAGGGGCCTACTGTTACTGCTGAAGCCTAAAAAGGTTCTGTCCTAGGCTTCAACAGTAACAATAAGATGGTTCTGTCCTTGAAAAGAATTCGTCCTGTTCGTCGAATAGAGAAGGAAGGGATTTTGATCTAAGAGGTGTTATGTCCGAGAGTTGTGTACGTAATACACATCTTTATTCAAAAACTAAAAGGTCAAAGTTTAGGATTAAAGTCAGGTTTGCGCGAGTTTATAGACGGACGGCTGCATAATATATCGGCACTGGGCTGACATGTTTTTCCATACACTGTGTCCGAAAAAAGTAACCCCCTAGACATTGTACAATAAAAATGTCAAATCTAGACGACTCCGAATAAAATTCCGTACATTAATCCACGGAAAATTGCCAAAGCGATCACAAAATTTTGTTGAATAATATTATTTGCTAGCGGAGTTATTAATTAACTTGATATTTGTATTGTACAATGTCTAGGGGGAAATTTTTTTCTAGACACAGTGTAGTTAAGACTGATGACCTGTATTTTGTCGACGCCGCCGTCGTCAGTTGGCCGCACGTAAGTGATGTGGAACGGCGCTGCTACAGACAGTGAAGACTGGCCGACAGAGATGAACCCGGAGCAGTCAGACAGAGGCACACTGTAGGCCGGCACGTCACCGAACTCAGTCAGGATCTGACGACAAGCTGTGTCCCACACCTAAGCACAACGACCACACGTTACTACTACTACATTTACAACCACTACAACAACTACCACTACCACTATGACAACTACAATAAATGATCTATGTCTCAAACCTATGCACAACTACGACACTTTACCACCACCACCACTACAACAATAACAATAACAGCTGCTGCTGCTACTACTACTACGACACTTATAACTAATACAACCAACAACTACAAAAACTACTACTACTACTATTTCTACGACGACGTCGACGAACACAATTACAACAATCTGTGTCCCGCATACCTACACACAACGACAACTCGTGACTACTACTACGACAATAACAACAACTACAACTATCACTACGATAACGACTACAATAAAACCTGCACACAACTACGACACTTAACTACTACGTGTACTACTACAATTACTACTACTACTACTACTACTACTACCACTATTTGACGACAACAACGACTACAACAACTAGGAATTCACACGCACAATAAGTAAAAAGTAAGCATGGCACACGAATGATACAATCCACCAAACAGCTGACTACAGTCGTTTAAGTCTTTAAGTGCAACAGGTTTATTAAAGACACTGCGAACATCTTCGCATCTATCAATGCAAGAGAATTACTACAGCAACTACTACAACAACAACGGCAACGATGACAACTACATACGACTACAAGTGCTACAAGAATTAATTAATAACTATATTATTTTTTACATGTTATACAACAAGTTAACTGTCTATCTTGCTGTAGCCTAAGACTCATTGTTTGCTGCACAATACACGAGCAACAAATTTACAACAAATAAAAGCAAGCGGAATTTGGGCATCAGCGTTACACGCTAGATTGGACTAAATCACTTTATAGACTAGCGGGAAAAACACGATTCCCCATCCAAATGTTAAACAGTTAAGATTCGGGTCCGCGGTTCTTGACCGTTAATTCACCCGCACCCGAATTAACCGCTAGATTTAGGGTCAGAGTTAAGGATAGGGATATGGTTAGGTTTGGGGTTAGGGACTTAGGGTTAGGGTTAAGATCAGGTTTAGGATTACGGCTAGCGTTAGCGTTAACGAAAATAATTCGGGTGCGGGTGAATTAACGGACAAGTATACCAGGGTCCGCGGTCCGTTATTTCGAATAGCCGCCATTCCGAGGGGCCGCCAAAAATGTTTTAGACAACGAAACAATACTTATTAAATGCTGAACTAATAACACTGACCCTATCCGTTACCCTAGCCCTATTCATAACTCTATCCCTAACCCTATCCCTAATCGTGCCGAAATCCTCCAATAGACCGCACACGGTGATTGACGACTGTCGGCAAGATAAAAGGAAAGATTAGAGCTGACATTACTGCTACATATGCACGTTTAGAAAAAAGTACTTACAATTTTAGGTGTAGATTTAAGTTTTTTTTGTTTTCTGTTTTATGCCGTTTTTTTGTAAATGTTAAACTTTCTGTTCTGTTGTTATGCATTTGTGTGCATTCTACCTGAAAAGGCCGTCCCCGAAATGACCTATACTGTGTCGGGCGGGACGTTAAACCCTACTCACTCACTCACCCAATCACCCTGACCCTGGCGGCCTTTCGGAATGGCGGGCCCACACCACGGTCATAGCGATGTATAGGCTATATAGATGACCTTGTTGAATCGTCCTAGTCTGGCGTGTCGCAGAGCGACGAACATGTAAGCTCCGTTGGACGTGATCGTGAAATCAGCCACCGGTCCTTCATGCGTCATCAGGTCGACCAGCTGACTGGTTGTCACGTCAAACACCCCCAACTCGTCACTGCCCGCCGCCGACACGAACGCCAGTCTGTCGTCTGCCGTGATGATGACGTCAGAGACCGGTGACGTCAGACGATCGGCAGGTGCCCGCGACGAGCGTGACGTCAGCGCTGTAGTGATGTTCCAGATGTCGATAACCGACGAGTCGCCGGTAACCGATATTAACTAAACAGCCCCGACAGCAGCAACAGAACTTACTGACACATCACTACAGTCAACGAAAAAAACCAGCTGTCGCTAGGGAAGACGCGCTACAGCCTATACAGTTTCTGTTGCAGTACTGACCTTCAAGGTCATCCAAGGTCAATGAAGATCAATAGCAACCTAGGGCCTACCTCGCACCGTTTGGACACAATACATCCGTGACATACGAACGGACAGAGAGACGACAGTCGTGCCATAGACGAGTCATACAGCAAGTGTAGCGCGTCAATAACTCCAAGCATCACTGTTATAAACGTCGAGAGCGATTTGTAGCTCGTTATGATAATGATATATACGAGAATACGACGTAGGCTATATGCCTAGCCACTATTAGTTAAGTTGTTTTTTTCTTTTTCCTTGTTGTTCTGTCATTTTATCGTGAATGAAGATTTTTGTAAATCTATAACGCAATACTTTAACGTATGACAATAGTACCTATAATGCAGAGCGGCGCACAAAAAGTGGAATTTTGTCCATGCTTTACGAATATTGAACAATTGAACAGTTTCGGAAACGACTATCCTCGATCAATGCAGTAAATGTTCGTAGACATGTAGTCACTTGGACAAGATTGGCGAGAACATTCCCTGACAAAAATAACTCAAAATGTAGAAGGGCAAAGTTATTATCTTCGCCAAGTGTGAACGTTAGTGAACATTGGAAAAGATTACGAGATTGGTCGTTCTGTTCGTGTGTCCGTCGTTTCGTGTGTGTGTGTCTGCGTACACGTCTTTGAGGCGCCATATCTCCACAACGGTGCCAGTGCCAGATAAAGGCGTGGTCGCAATGGACTACCCATAGGAAGTCGACCACCGCGAGTCGAATGGTCACGTAACGGATGACGTCACGTAACCCCAAAAGGTCAAGGTCGTGACCTCATTATCTTTGAGGCGCCATATCTCCATAACGGTGCCAAATAGACGCATGGTCACAATGTAGTAGTAGTAGCAGTAGTTGTTGTAACGTTTAAATTACTTCACTTAGCGGAGATATGCACTTTTACGAACGCCTTCTAGTTAATAGAGTTATGACTGTGCAACTTTAGGCGAACGGCCACATAATATGTCGCATTGTCGGCACTTGACTTAATTTTTTGACTTCAATTTCAACGACCAATCAAGTACTGACGCTGAAGATTAAACTCTGGTCGACTGACCTGATCACCGGGAATGACGTAGAAATCAGCAACAACGCCGACAGGTGTCGCTAGGGTAGCCAGCGCCTGGCCGGGAGCATTGGCGTTTCCAGCTGCTAGCAAGTGATAACCGGAACCAATACCCGAACCCGTGTTGTCACCAGTAGCCGACCAGATGTGAATGTCGCGAAAGATCGCACCGATCACGTACTGCAAACATCGCCGAGCATGTCAACCTCAGACGAACGAAAGTAAACTTAATATTAACACAAAACAAACTATTACTGCTACTACTATTAGGCCTGTTGTTATTTTGACAAAGATTCTACCGTTTCCTACATTTATGGACTCTTATTGCCACATCTGCAGTACGTCTGTGAGCGTTAAGTACTGCAGCAAGAAACTTAAAATGTAATGGCTGGAACAATGATTTTCAACCCCTCCGCGGAACCCAAGGGTTCCGCGAGCGTCTGCCAGGGGTTCCGCAGCTGGCCAGTAACATTAACCTAGCGTGCGAAATTACGCCAGACAATGTCGTAGATGTAGCCTATTCAGCACTGAATCCTTTGTTCGAAATTGCGTTGGTTGCGGTCCGAGGCCTTAACGGCGGCGAAGAGCGGAGGCGGTTCCGTGAACTAATGACAACGACGACGACGAACGCTGACTGCTATACACTAATATATACACGCCAAACCGCATGGCGTCTGACCTTATCGTCATCGCTGAAGTGTGCCTGGGTGAACTGCAGCGGCACGAAGCCGGCCGCCGAGCCGGGAAGTCGGAACTCGGTCGGTACGTCGACGGGACGTCGGATGACGTTAGCGACCCGCTGTCGACTGAAGCTGTAGACGACGAGCGCCGTCCGACAACGAATCAGCAACAGCAGGTCTTCCTCCGCGCCGTGTGACAGTTCCAAATCCTCCACGACGTCTGTTGAAAACAAATAATATTGACATTGCAAGAAACTGTCAGAAAAAATTGGGTTTGAGCTGACAAGCGTTATACCGGCACGTAGGAGCGATCATTTTTTTGTTAAGTATAAAGAGTGTGATAACGCGTTTTGTACATTGTAATCGTTGTGCATTGTTTCAGTCAGCAACTGTATAGTTACCTCCGCCAAGGAGGTAATGTTTTTGCCGGTTTTTGTTTGTCTGTCTGTTTGTTTGTCTGGGTGTCAGCAAGATAACTCAAAACGTTATGGACGGATCTTTCTGAAATTTTGAGGGTATATCGGACATGGCATAATCTACCAGTGTTTCAATTTTGGGCGTGATCCGGCAGGAATCCTGGATTCTGGATTACTTTGAAATTTTCGTTACCATTGCGTTAAAGGGGGCATAAGGGAACCGCTGGCAAAGCGAAGATGGTGACACCACCTGGCGAATAGCTTTGCCTTGGCGGAAATACCTGCGGGCTATGACTGCTTTCTAGTTAAATTAGTTTTCGATAATCTTGTCACCGTCATGGACAATGGACTGTTATATACACTGTGTCCGGAAAAAAGTAACCCCCTGGACATCGTACAGCAGAAATATCACATCTGAACGAATTTGAAGAAAATTTCGTTTACTTAATTCCCAATAAAATGCTGAGGCGATCACCAAATTTCGTTGAAATAATTTATATTTTTTTTCTTAGCGTAGTTATTAAATGTTGAATATCAATAACAAAATTTTTCCGTTACCAATATGGCGTTACATAAATAAACTCCTCTGATAATGTACATTTGCGTAACTGCAACTGCTATCGATATTCAACAATTAATAACTCCGCTAAGAAATAATATTTCTCCACGAAATTCGGTGATTGCTTCAGCAATTTATTGGAAATTAAATGTACAGAATTTTCTTCAAATTCGTTCAGATTTAGCATTTTTGCTAAACGATGTCCAGGGGGTTACTTTTTTTCCGGACACAATGTGTGTATTATTACTTTTAATTTTTTACGCTGTGTTGCTACTGCGTCATACTTTTTTGTCTTTATTGTCAAAACCGTCATCGGTGAATTAAAGATTACCATCAGCAGGCACGGAAGAGTCCTTGATGTCCAGTCGAGCTAGAGACTCGACCTGTCCAGAAGCCGGACCGTCGGAAAAGCGCAGGTTAAGCACTGTAATGTGGTCCGTCCGTCCGTCGGACACAAAACCACGTCGACCGTCCTGTGTCCACACAACAGACGGTAGTGATTTGTGCTACCAGCAGCAGAAATAAACACATTCAAGTGCGATTTTTAAAACAGATATTGTAAAACTTTTATTACTGTAGAGAGGTAAAACGCCAAAAAAAAGTCTTAGCGAAAATGTTTTCAGAAAGTACGCAAAAACATCCGGTCTGACAGGTCTGGAATGAATCGGAAAAAATTTTTAAAAAACAAACCGGACTAGAAATTTTGAGCAAAGCCAAACGTGAGTCCGCCCGGCGCCCTAAGTCCAATTGGGAGGAAATTTAGAGGGGTGAAATTTTCCCAGTAGCAAAGTCACGTGGCCCGCACACAAATGCATTAGCATAGGCAAAATGCGGACTATTGACTTAGAGTGGGTAAACATTAGCCGCGTAATCTCTGGTGTTAGTGGACCAAAGTTCACAAAATTTTTTTTTCATTCAACGCGCGATTAATAGTACTTGATAACGCTTCTTACCGCTTGTCGATAACTGTATTCCTTCCAAAGATATTTGCGGTCAAACTCGAAAGTTGTCGTAAAGCGTACTAAATTTTGGACGACGAAAAGATTTTTTCGACAATCTTCCGACAGCCCAAAATTTGCTTCTTTTCCCCCGTGCAACGACCCCCGTGACTGAGTAAATGATTGCGTTCGAAGTACCTTGGTAAAAACAATAATGCGAGCTTGACTGCCGAGCCTGGTCTCGCCTAACAGGTGAATGTCCGATGCCATTAGCTGGTAGACGTGCAGAGATTCGCCTGCACAGTAGACCAGTGCAGAAAATGTTCAGCATAATTAAATAATAGTTGTAAATCTGAACGAATTTGAAGAAAATTCAGTACATTTAATTTCCAATAAATTGCTGAAGCAATCACCGAATTTCGTGGAAAAATATTATTATTCAACTATGTTCAGCATTCAACGTACATTTCAGCAGTTTAAGTTTCGACCCCTTACGGGGGGCTCAAATTTGGGTACCCATTTAAAATGCGTGATTTTTGCTAGTGTCCACTAATTTAGCATATAAACGGTAGCAGATATATAGACAGAGACTTGCTACTGACCAGCTTCTCGAGGGTACCTGCATTAATGACTTTGAACGACCTTGAAATACTAAAAGCGGGTTTTTAGCAAATTTTTCGCGATTTTAGGCTACGACACACATTTCAACAGTAGACTGCGCCCGCAGTTACTGGAGATACATTAAGACAACCTGCATATGTTAACAAGAAGCTTAGCTGTCGCTAGGGTGGGGCTGACCATACTGGTTGTCACTGACCTCCAAGATCATCCAAGGTTGATGATTTTTATGTCATTTGAAAGAGCGTATGCCATTTCCTATTAGTGATTAATAGTAACCTTGGCCCTATCTCGCACCGTTTAGCCACAGTACATCCGTGACGGACGGACGGACAGGCGGACGACAACCATGACAACAGTTCGACCGTTACTAAAGTACGGTCGGCTAAAAATGGTAGACGTGCAGTGACTCGCCTGCGCAGACGTAGAGATGACTCGCGTCCGGCTCCGACATCCTTCCTACGCTGACGTGCCCCGACATCTCGGCCGAGAAGATCACCGCGCAGCTGGCCAGGTCCGTCACGCAGATCCAGCTACGCAAGTCCTTCGACGAGGACACGGCGATGCAGGCGTGCCGGTCGCTCAGACAGACCAGGCTGAGACGGTGCGGGTCACGTGATGACAGGGTCACGTGACGCGTAGGGACCACGTGACCGAGGAACCGGCACGGCGCAACCGCTTCCGGGCGATACTCCGGCTTCAACGCAGAAAAAAGGTAAAAGGTAAAGGTCGTCAATTTGTATAGCGCATCGTCGCGAGCACGCCTCTAATGCGCTTTCGTCACTAACCAGAGCCGCCTGCCGCACGGCCACCGTGTGCAGCCTGCAGACACAGGCTGGCGCAGCGGCCGGCTAGGCAACCCCAGTCAGCTGTACCAAGGTCCCCACCTTCCGTAACCCAT
>Ga0209367_1007744_pt1 | contig 14763 bp, 6 predicted proteins | sample WorMetLIZISLAND2_FD_187412 | JGI IMG/M metagenome (GOLD analysis project Ga0209367, IMG submission 187412) | Marine gutless worms symbiont microbial communities from Max Planck institute for Marine Microbiology, Germany - Olavius geniculatus... ... | reverse complement strand
CGGCAATAACAAAGAATATTTAACTGCTGTATTCAAATATTGACTTTAGTCACGTAAGAAATTTCTTTCGGAACATTTTGCTGAAAACCACGTGACTCTATGACGTACGGTTGCAAAATTATGGTGTTATTAACTTTGTGCGGTTTTTTTGGACCACCCTGTAGTATGCGAGGACGCATTCCGAGTTTGTACCACTCCAGATAGTGTCGCATCGATTTTAAACCACGCTTAGATTGCCTGGACTACACCGTCGCTTGCTTTATGATGCGCAACTGCAGCCAAAAACTGTGAAAAGTGTAGCAGTGCATGCTAAATGTGGTTTAAGAATAACGATCGAGTGACGATGAATACTCGTACTGTTAGTTATAGTATAATCCGGCGCCGTCAGGTTTATCGCAGACCGTTGTTGACGCTAGCGTCAGCGACGACGTCGACTGAGTTCGTTTCCTGCGGAGACAGTTCGATAGAGGGCGCCGACGTCGTCGAGGTCAGCGGAACTTCGATGCTCGCCGGTCGTCCAGACTCCGTGGCCGCCGCCGGCGCGGTCAGCACGAAGGACGGTGGACGAGCTCGACCCCTGCGCCCCCCGCCGGCCCCCACCGTGTCCACGGCGGAGACGTGGCTGGGTAGGGTCGGCGGGGAGTGAAGGGCCGCCGGTGCCGTGCCGCTGCCCCCGTACTGCTCGGCGTAACTCTCGTTCCTCAGCCGACGGTCGATGCCGCGGCACCGACACAGCAGAATCTCCTTGAACGGCGTGCGGAAGTCGCGGTTGAAGCGCGCGTATATCATCGGGTTGAGGAAGCTGTTTGCGAAGCCGAGCCACAGGAAGAAGCTGGTCAGCCAGGCGGGGATCTCCTGACTGCAGCCGTACTTCTGGCAGAACGGCCTGACCAGAGCCAGGATGAAGAACGGCAGCCAGCATGCAGTGAACGCACCCATGATCACACCCAGCGTCTTCGTCACCTACAGCCACAACACAGAGCTCTTGTAAACTATTGCGTGACGCGCTGAAACTTAACTTCTCGGATGGGGGCATTCACTCCGTTGACAGATGGAAGGAAGATTCGGGAAAAGTAAAAATAGCAAATGGTGATGGGGATTTATCTGGCGGTAAATCGTTGACTCAAACCCACCAAAAATTCTGAAAATCTGTTGTCACGAGAAGCGTTTTGAGAACTTTAAATGGTCTCCGCGACAAGCGGCAAAAAGGCCGAGGCGAGCGAGACGCAACTGCGGTGAGATTTGAGGAAAAATATCATCTACTATACAGAATTTGCAGAACGTCGTAAGTTCTCCATAAAGGTTCCGGGCGACGAAGCATTGAAGAGTGGTGATTTTTTTTCGTCCCGTCTGCCGCCGACAAAAATATCCAAATTCCCCGACGGAGATGGTAGCAACTCTTCTCCGACAGGGGCCCCTTCAGTCTCCTCCGTGGCGCCATCTCCGGCCGGAAGTAACAACCAACGAGAAATAAATCACGGCCAAGAACTAAACAGCGCATGTGAACGGGACATATTTTTTGTTCTTCAAAGTCGATCAAAGACCACGAGAGGGCAATAAACCGCAATCGGTAAACGCCAGGAACGGCAGACTAATCGTCAGCAATTATGCGACGGCAGCAACGTTCGACGTTAAAAGCGCTAGCTATTTCAGGTGATCAGACAGACGTCGCGCAATAGATCCTAATCGAGATAGAATAAAATACACATACGTAGCTTAAACAGTCCTGAAGATTAAGATTCTGAGCGCGTTTATGGCTAGCAGTTGGCACTCTGGGATAGAAACTGGAACGCAAATAATTGTACGTAATTTAAAAAATAGCATTTTTATTTGAAAACTGCTACGCAAATGCTAAGTACCCGTAGTGGTGACAATTCACCACTGCACTAACACAGTGCTTCATATAAAGCGAGTCACTCTTATTTTTATAATAACTTTTGCACATATGCATCGATTTTAACAAATCTCTCATTGTTGTACCCGTAGATGAACTGCAGATAAAACTCGACAAAAAAAATTTCGCACCTTATCTCAAACCAGTTTTAACCCTACAAAGTTTCAATGTTTAACTAAAACTTGACAGTTATTTCGAACTGACACATGGGAAGTCGACGCCATCGTATAACATCGAGCAAAGATGTCGGGGCGCATATAGTGCCGACATGTATGCGGGTGTCCGTCCAGTTGTCAAAAGCACCGACAGTAAACTAAGCCTATAAGAGTGATAAATAAACACGTTTGCTTGATATGCGTCATTTTTTAGGTTTTCGACGTCCAATCACTCCACCGTCTTTGAGATAATGAGGTTTGTTTGACCTTTTAAACTGACACTATTATTAAGACAATACACCGTGGTCCATAAAAACGTGCCACTTTTATTTTATGAAGAGCTCTATGCAGCACGGGCCAATTTTAATAATTTTTGGCGTGCATTTTGGCATCAGAAAAAACTACGCAAATGGCTGCAGTTTTAGCCACCTCACTTTAATAATGTCGCTACACTACTTTGTGAAATGCAATGCAGGTTGCTGAGCCTGCTTTTTGCGAGTGGTGTCAACGTTTGCTGCTTCCATTCACGCTGAAGGGGGACATTTTGAGCACATGCTGTAATAAAGATGATGTGATGTGACACGTGTGACTTTTTGAAATACAATAGTTGATACATTAGATACAATTGTGTTTGTCGTTTTTTAGTTGATCATTTTTGAGCCGAAGTGTGCGCTATCCAGTATGAATTTATTGTTGTGAATGGCCAAACTATGACTTCTGCACTTCACAAGGTAATGTAGCGACAGTATTAGTGAGGTGGCCAAAACTACAATCATTTGTGTTAAGTATTTTCCTGATGTTGCGTGCCAAAAATTATTAAAATCGGCCAATGTGTCACAAAACTATTAAAAAAATAAAAGTGACACGTTTTATGGACCACGGTGTAGGTACTCCTGCATGGGAAACGTTCAAAACAACTTTGATTTTAATATGCCTTTTGCTTTCGTGTTAGAAGCGCGTTCAGAACAGACCGTCAGACGGACGGGCAAGACGCATATTGTGGCCTATAGTATAAACGGCCGAGTAACAATTTGGGATGCTCGTCCTGAAAACTGTCAGTATTAGTTAAGATGACAAATTAAGATTATTTGTAACTTGCCTTGGACTCCCTGGCTGCCGACATGCGATGATGTCCGTGGCGACTAAAGCTGGATTTCTTGCGAAGTCCTGATCCTGCAGTGGGCGGTACCGCCGGGGTCATCTGGTGCATTTGGTCGTTGGATTCAATGCTGTTCTGACGTCGATAAGACTCGACTTCCAGCAGGCCTCGTCCGCTGAAACCACCGACAACCGACCACATTTTTATATCACCATAAAACGCAGCGCTACAGCTAACTATAGGCACGCGTTCTACATAACGCGTCGGTTTGGCTTAGTTGCTAAAGACGTTAGTCGCATCAACGAAGTTAATTGACGATGGGCCCGGTTAGTACTTCGATGGATGACCTTTTGCAGACGGGTAGCCATCTGGCTGCACGCACTGCAAACTAACCAGCAAGTCACCTCAGGTCATCCTTCTGTCGGTAGGCACAATCAATAACGAGTCCAGAAATTTGGAATAGAGGGCGAAAAGATAAGAAATGGAGTCTGGGGAAGGGGCTATGCCCCTCCCCAGAAAATACGCCCCCTCTGCAGAAAATGTTTTAAAATTTTTAAGCAAAAATAATGCATTTTTGTGCAAAATTTGTACTTGTTTGAAGATGCATCCACTCAATAGAAAGGGGCGGCCGTCCCCCCACACCCCCTCCCTTGGATCCGCCACTGGGCGGAATGGGTAGTAAAAAAGCTGGAGCGTCAACCGCGATACGGAGCAATGCACTATACACCGTAACCGTAAGCCATGCAAAAAGTGCCAACAAACTTTTGACCGTATCTTCGCCGAATATTCAGCAATTTATTTGTGGTGCCGTGTCCGTATTATTTTGCCTGTGGGAAGCGCGAAAAGTGACGAACGATGGATAGGTACCAGTACTTTTTCTTGCATTGTGATAAGTTCGACTGTGGTTACCACGTGCACAACTGAAAAAAGTACTGATCCAAATGACATCCCTTTCCTCTAAGCTGCAGAACGTCATGGCCCTTTGCCCGGCAGCAAATCCTATGCCTGATATTAGAGAGGGTGAAGTAGAACGCTGCCCGGAGTCGGTTTCCTGGCTGCGGAACGGCCGGGAATCGAACCCGCAACCTCTTGATTGCATGTCCGACGCGCTGGCTATTACGCCAGCAAACTACCCGGCTCACATGCTATTACATGATATTTCATAATATGATAATACATGATATGATAAATGCTGAAAACTGAAGCTGCCAACTTAGTCTAGTGTGTATAAACTTTAACAAAACTAAAACTGTTTTAAACAAAACCGAAATGAACGAAGCAAAATAAATGCTGCTTTGTAAAAAGATAATCCAGAAGCAGATAGGTTGTAGAAAAGACAGTCCAGAGATGATTCTACGCGTATACAGCCTATAGCATCCAAAACATTTTTACATGTAAACCAAGTAGCGACAGCCCACCAACTCGGGTGCAAATTGCACACCCACTCCGGGCATTTTGCCCAAATTGGTTAATCGATTATTTTTCGTATGGTAATACATAAAATACAAACGGAAAAATTTTCGATATTTTCTTATGACGAAACCGTTAACGAAAATAACATTTGCTTATCCCAAAGTGCGCTTAAACTCGCCTACGCTAATGTAGAATTTCAAAAACATTTTTCCACGGGTACACGGGTTCATACAACTGACCCTGTTCAAAAAAAAGCCAGAAATGGCGAGGGAAGGAATGGGATAGAGAAAAAGGTGGAAGGGAAAGAAGAATGGGAACTGCCCGCTCAGTAATTTTAGCTTAAAACTTGCGCTGACTGCCTACCTGTTGGCGCTGGTGCGCTGCTTTGGTCCAGACCCACCGGAGAGCGACGAAGCGTCGAAGACCGCGGTGCTGCCGCTACGACTGTTAGCTGCTGCGGCGCCGCCACCAAAGTTCACCGGCATGGTGCGCGCCTCCGCGTCGGCGATACGCTTCGACACGGCAAATATACGACCGTAGATGACGATCATGACAACCAGCGGCGCATAGAACGCTCCGATGGTCGCGTAGAACTGGTAGCCGATCTCCTGGCTCAACTCGCACTGGCCCTGTACCGGACGCAACAAATACGCATGGGAATTACGTTGACTATCTAGGGGATATCCGAAGAAAAACGAGTGACAATATTGTGTTCATATGGTGCACTGCGACCTAAAGTTAAAATTTGGCAAACGTAATCCTGTCGGCAAAAAATGATTTTGTAACTAGTCAATTTCATGATGAATACTGATTTTCAGAATTCTTTCACCGTACCTTCCGGTGTTACACTTGCAATTAAGTGATGATTACACGTCACACTTCAAAGTAACGCTTCGCTATTATACTATCTCCTGTAGTTTTTTTGGCATAGCTCAAAGTTGTTCACTGGAATTCCCAATGCTTATACGAAGAAGGAAAACTTTGAACTTCTGAATCTCTCTGCGGTGTGCGGTTTCTACGTTAAATTGCACGCTTTATGTTGCAAATATGACCAAAAATTATCCGGCTACGCCTTATGTCTTTATGTAAAACTAAAACAAAAACTAAACCAAAATTCGCACACCGCTAAAAATGTTCAAAACAAAACCGAATACGGGTTTTAGACATCCCCTCAGCCAGCTAACTTATTAGCCATGCAAACTGGCGATAGATCGGACAAAAAATACAGACCGGAGGGAGATCCTGGCGCCAGCCGAACAGCGCCGGTATGCTGATGAGAGCGGACAGCAGCCAGACGGCCGCAATCATGGCGACCATGTGCTTCATCGTGCGTTTAATGGCGTACTGAAACGGGCGGGTGATGACGAAATAGCGGTCGATGCTGATCGCGCAGAGGTTCAGAATCGATGCCGTACACAGCAGTACGTCCAGAGACGTGTATGCGTCACACATCGCGCGACTGAACGGCCAAACGCCTTTTATCTGCATCGACACAATCGTACACCCACCCACTCAACCGTTGAAACCTGTCAGATCTTATAACCTCTATACGTCCTTAATCGGCTGGGGATCGAGAAATCCCTTCCCCATTCCCACTCCATTCAACGCCTGCGGCGCCCCATCCTCTTTACCCAATGAAAAATTTTCTGCAGGCGCTCACGAGTACGGATGCCGTCACTTGTCGTTTAGTAGGAGATGCGACACTTGACTAAGTTTGGATGGGGAGGGGTTTAACGTTGAAAGTTAGACATTTTAGGGGTATGTCTTAATGTGTCCAAAGGGGAATAGACGCCGCTGTAACTTTATTCGTCCGATCAAACTGCTATAGTTATCTGAATTTCTAGACAGGATAACTCTGAAAAAGGAAGAGAATAACGACTACTAAAATGAGAAAAAGCTGAAACAAAAAAAACTAGTAATTTGAGCAAAGCTTATGAGACGCGCGACAGCCTTAGCAGTTCCTATTCGCAAGGTTGTCTTGATCTATCTCTATCCATTCCGACGCGATTCACTCTTGAAATCTACGCCGCAGCCACAAATTGCAAAAAACACTAAAACCTCAATTTTAAAAGTTCAAGGTCATTTAAAATCATCGACGTTCACACCAATAAAAAGCCTATCACTATTGCTTGTTATGATAAGCAGCATGTCTCTGCCTATCTGCAACCGTTTTCACGCTACACGAGCCAATAACGGTAAAATAACCACTTTTAGGGGCGGGGTAGTCGTCTTCGACCCCCGCCTATACCGGCCTTCTTAAACTTAGGAGTCGGGACTTAAACTGCTAAAATCTACGTTTAATGCTAAAAATTTCATACGCAGGTTGTCTTGGTCTATCTCCAGCCATTTCGTCGCAATTCAGTGTTGAAATGTGCGCTGCGAAAAAATTTACTAAAAACCCCTTTTAAGGGGGTTCAAGGTCGTTCAAGGTCATCGATTTTAATAAATCTAAAAAGCCTGTCAGCAGTACTACTTGTTATGATAAGCAGCATGTCTGTATACCTATCTGCAACCGTTTTCACACTATACGAACCAATAACGGCAAAATAACGTATTTTGGAGGGGGAGGGGTACCCCTCTTTGACGCCCTTGTTCGAGAGAAACCTCTGCACCCACGGGCACGAAATTTTGTCCCAATAAACTAGAGACCTTAAGGCAGTCTGCGGTGAAGATTTCGTCATCTCAGCTTGCACCGTTTTGATACAGATCACGAGTGTGACAGACGGACGGACGCCTAGACGATGGCTAAGACGCGCGAAGCATTCTGATGTCGCGCGCAAAAACCGATAGCAAGGAAAATCCTTTAAGGTGCTTTCGTTACATTTCTGTCGCTCCGTATACGCACCTTTACAATCCAATATATCACACAAGTTCTATGGCAGCAATGGATGCAGACCTCGTGGACGATGGCCAGCGGCATGACCAGCACGGCGACGAGTAGATCGGCGACTGCCAGTGAGACGATCAGCCAGTTGGACGGAGTTCGCAGCTTGCGCACGATGCTGACAGCCGTGCAGACCAGGATGTTGCCAACCACCGTGCCGACGATCATCAGCGAACAGAACAGACCGATCAGCACCGACGCCCAGACCGGGTTAGCCAGGCCTCCGGCGCCCCCCGGCTCACCGGTAGTCACGCCCTCCCCGTCCGTAGCACTGCTGTTGATGATGCTAACGATGCTGTCGACGGTCGTCGCCATGGTGACCGCCGCACGACGACGGTGATGACGTCACTTCCGGCGCTGCGGTGACGTCAGACTCGGCCGATGACGTTACACTGCAAACATCGCAAAACAATGCATGCACGTTGACCGCTTCTGATGTAGATCTCAGGCAACATTTTACCGACTTCGGGGTTTAATTCCTCGCAGGGATGTGGTCTCGGTCTCGACGTCTCGGTCTCGAGACGTACTAACGTCTCGTCGCGGTCTCGGCTCCAGGCCCGGGGAAACATTCTCGCGGGGCCTATCTGTGAAAAAAATTTTTGAATTTTTTTAAATGGCGCATTCTGGTGTACTTTATATTTTTGAGCGACGGCGAGGCCCCCAAACCTCGCGGTGCTCGGGGTAACTTACTCCCTTTACCTCTCCCTCCCTCTCGGCGGGCTTGCTCGGCTCAGAAGGTTTCGCGCACATCCCTGATTACTCGTGACCTTAACCTATGACCTGTGCCGAATATGGCTATGGCCAAACTACATGGGCAGTTGCCCACTATCCTCCAGGAACAGGGTGGGGCTCCACATATGTCGTGAAAATGTATGAGAAAAGACCGTGTACATTGCAAACATTGCTTTATTGTGCTCAGCAATACACAAATCATCGGCAGTTAGACAAGATTAGGATAATTTTAAATTTTATTAAAATTCTAGATTGCTCTGTGTTTTTTTCTGACTTTGGTGTTTTTATTTGTATTTATCCTCTTTTCCGTCTGCTTGTTTCTGTTTTTTGACGAACGAACGTGTTCAATAACAAAACCGAGCGCAAATCGAAGCCGATGATGCAATAAATTGCAAAATCGATCGCAGAGAGAGCATTCGGCTAGGCTATCGGAAGTAAGAAGCAGTCATTAGCTCGTATAAATGCCGATGGGAATACTCGACGAAAGGCTGTGTGTGTGTGCTATACGCATTCGCGGCACGCAAGCACGGAAACTGGCATCATGCACACAGAGAAGCTATTATCAGGCCGCAGTGTGTTTACCGGGCAGCCGCAGCACCACCGGCATTCGAGAGTTCTACAGTCCGGTCATCGAGCGTTATCTGTCAATAGCAGTACGTGCATTAAGCCCATCAGACATCAAAAGCCGAGCGAGCAATTTGTACACGGAACCTGCAGGAAAACGTGGCTCTGTGCAATGAACGTCAAGTGCAGCAGCAGCAGCAGGCCGACTGCCGGAGGATGCTCTTGCTTTTTTCACTGGCAGGCGCGTGGTTTCCTGATAATTAGTCTATGACGCAGCTTGTGCGAATCGCAGTGTACGGATAATTACCTGCCAGCATCCGAGATAAGCAACATTATGTATGCAGCGCAAAAATAACACGCCTTACTCTGCATGAAAGTACAGAGATCAGCGCTATAGTGCACTGCATCCGACAAATAGGAATCTACGATCGACGACGGAGCATGTGGGCGGAGCGGAAAACGGAGCGCAGCTGAAAAAAAGTCGATCAGGTGGCCTACTGAGCGCAGCGCGACCGGACTAGAGCGAAACGCGGAGCAGTGGTCGTCGACAGGGAACGGAGCAGTGAGCGATCACGGAACTCTCTCTGCTCACAGTGCTGTTTAACAAACACCCTGTTTAGACGATGAAGCTGCATGGATAAAAATAGATGAATGCTCGTCGAGCACTCGTCAAGCTGGTTGAGTCTGTAAATGGGGTATATCGGGCACATACAGGGGTTGTGGGCTCCCTTACCTGCGGAGGGCGGACAATAATTTATCCGGTAATTCACTTTAGCTATAGGCCTAGCCATATGTTGTCCATGAAAATATTAGGCTGTTCTGTGACGCTTAAAATGCATCAAATTCTTTTTCAGCCAAGGCTACGACCCGGACCCCGCTGGGAGCTTACAGCGCCATCAAACCCCACGGTGCTGGGGATCGAGCGTTTCCAAAAAAAATCCCAACTCACGGAGGCTGAACTATTGCCGCCACTTACGCAAATCGGACGATCGTATCTGTAGAGCGACAATGTACGAAATAGATTATCAGTTAGCTCACGACAAACGCAGTTTCACGACCGCAATTTTAACCATTTTTTTCAGCCACAAAGCGAAATTCGGCAACAGAAAAAAAGCTGTTAACAAAACTCACGAGAAGCTCATGTCGACTGCGGCAGCGGTTGTCAGTTCGTCCGTCAATGCAATGCAATCAAGCACTGACAAGCAGTCAAGCTGCTAGCTCGTCAACTGGCGGTTTTTATTGCCGGCATGTTATGTGCGTTTAGCGCAGTTTTGCAACGCCAGCAGCCTCCGCTGTGTCAGCTGTGCTGGTAAGCTATACCCAGGCTGAGCACCCACCCAGGTACAACCGGTCCGCAGCAGATGGCATGATTACTGTGCATTGCATCACAATCACATCGATACACCACGAACAGGGGGTTTCTGTCTCTCTTCGCATTGGCGTCGCCATCTATGGGACACTGGGGTACATGTCTCATTCCACTTAAGTTCCAACTGTTTATTTCTTTGCAGATTGCTTCAGAGCCGCGCGAAATTCAGCCTCATAATCTTCTTGAGTATGGCCCTTTCTTTTAGTTTCGTGCCCCCTCATACGAAGTCTTGGCGACGCCAAATGTGTCTGTGCACGCAAGAAGTCACGGCCGAAAACGCGAGAAACGAACAACAGTGTGATGCATTGTCCGACGCTATCCACATTCCACAGTGACGGTGCCGGCTTTTTGTTGGAAAAGCCAAGACATGCATAAAGAGGCACATTTTTTCATTTTGTACCTTTATTCACCCCTCTCCCTCGTTACACTTAGGCTCCTATCCAGTATTTTCATACGTCACTGCAAGCATCAATGTGGAGCTCCATCTCGTCGCGTCACTACCTTCTTTCTTCTATCGGAGGCAGATGAATAAAAACTATTTTTCAGTTAAACAGCCTACTAACAAAATATCGTTATTGATCACGGTAATAAAGATACCCGTACACAGATAGGAAATCTATAATAAATTTGAGATCGAGTTATTGTTACGAGCGCCAGGCCCAATAAGCAAGGCAATAACTCCGAAACGGCAAGACATGCAGTTAAAAACTTAAACGACTAAAAGTGCCTATATCAGTGTCTTTAGATCGTCGATACGGATTAGCATTTTTCTTCGCACTTTTTCGACGTCGACCGACCAGCAGCAGTGCCGCATCATTCGACACGCATTGGCGGCGGTCAGGTCTGACTACAGAGAGGTCGTGTGGTTAGCAGTCTAGTCTTTCTTCGCAGACAGACAGACGGAACGTCAGCGGAAAATGTCGGATGGCCATCGGAGCGGATCGCTCCTGGCAAAGCTGGTTGCTGAGCGGGCGGGCGCTAAGGTTGCCGAGGGCACCTGTGGGTAGGTATACCAGTACCACGTGACGTATACAGCAGCAGCAGCAATGCTGCCGGTCGGTTTATACCGTTGGGCAGATCAATCTTCATTGCTGCCGTTCAGTCCACTCGACAACGCCTCCTCCGAAACACGGCCTTGCTCTCTGCATGACGACATCGGGGTTCGGTGCATAGATGTTAAAACATTAATTCGCAAATAAAAAAAAACAAATTTAGTTTTTTACTTTTTTTGGTTTGCGTCTTCTTTTGTGACTGTGGCCTTGCGTTGTCCACTATAGACCTACAGAGCTCGTTTTGCATTGTTCTTCTCAGCGTCTGCCCAAACCAGTTCCATTTTCTTCATCTTCATTTTCCAGATAATTATACCGTAGTGAAGATTCTTTCGAGATCTGGCCCAACGACGAATTACAACACTACAGGCCTACATGTACATTACATGAATATACATATTACCATTCATTTTCCTAAGATAATTATAGGACCTATTCATTCCACTTCGGTGCCAGCCGACCCTCCAAACTTCAATCCGTCAGAACTCTTGCAACATCAACACTGTCTCCCAGCTTGTCACATCGCCCCGACTCTGTAGGCTAGGCCTAACACCATCGTATACTCCCGCCAGACTGAAACAGGCCGATATTTTACATATTTTATATACTTAGTATCAGTTTCACTACATTTTGCCATCAAGAACTCCCCACACGCGTTCGCAAGACGACGAAAAGCTGCTGATCGGAATAAACGACGCACAAAGATTTTATATCTATCTTAACTTCCTACTGATTCTCTGCAGACGCTGCGAACCTGCGAGCATCCGCTGCTGTTCATATTTCATGGAATGCTTTGCTTTCGTTCTCTTCGCCGTGGATATTTTTTTGTTATTTAAGTCAATGCGATATCTTAAAATTCCGACATTTTCTACTGGTCAAAAGTAGTTGAAAGATATCAAATGTATGCGTACGTTCATGCGACTATAATTTCAAACTAACAAACTTCACAAAAGAAGACTTCATCACATTCATCAGCCGCGGCAGCTGCATAATTAGGCCTATGCCTACGGGAGAAATAGATTCAGATAATTTACATTAATTTCGCGCAGATTCAATGAAAACCCATTGATCAGCCTATCTTTGTTTTCCCATATTAGGCCTTTTTAGTTTTCTCCAAGAGCGACAGAAAAAAATAATATAAAACGCATGATGCAGGCGAAGTAAAAATAACGATAACATTCATAACAGAAACAAAAACAAAATTTCAATAAGAAATGTTTTAGATTGTAAGCAATCTAATGTAGGCCTACACTCCGCGAATATTATCCGCCGATACTGAAAACCCCCAAAAGAGCCGATCGATTTGCCGACTTGAAACCCGACGCATCGAACCAAATATGAAGTAGACCTAATGACCCATGACTAAAATCTATTCAAAATGTTTCCCACATGACTGCAAAAAGCAACGCCAACAGCTCCGCGAACCCTGTAGTCCATACAAGTAGTCCGAACGATACACAGAGTGAATTGGACAACCGGTTACGCAGACATACTCATTTGAGATTTTGCAACCGCCATTTATCACGCGACTTCGTTGGTCGCTCGACCCCGCAGCCTAAGCCCTAAGCCCAACCCGGAACCCCAAACTGTCGCCAGAACTGGGTCAGATATAACATGTTAGTGGAATAGTGATATGGCCATGACCATTTGCAATCAGGATGCGACGGCGTCGGTCAACAGAGCTCAAACATTATTCTCGAATCGCCAGCATTTTCAATCGTTTGCAGCCGATCGAGTTGAGTGTAATCGGTGTACCTACTTTGCATGACGGTTATTATCGGTCACCGTTGCCTGCTACACGAGTCAAGAAGTACAATCCAACGGCAATATTTCATGCAGCTGACGCTCATTGAGTAGGCTTCGGCTACTGACAGTCGACTCACGCTTCCATAGGTCCATAATAGCACAGCGATCAGTTGCTAGTCTAGCGATGATGTATAATAGCGCGCGCTGGTTCCGTACAGCCGAGCCACTATTATTAGTAGAGTCACCAAGTGCAGCGCGTGCATACAGGAAACGCACTTAAAATATGAACTCGTACTATAATATGTAGCTATAATATGTACTGGGTAAAGTGCGTTTAGAGCGACATAAATGAAATAAAATGAAAGCCGGAAGCGCGCAGCTTTCATTTCATTTCATTTCTGCCGTTCTGTACCCAACTGTACGCTGGACGCTATATCATAACTTTAGGCTGCAGTGATATAATTTCGGCGACAAGTTCATGAAGTTCCGTTAGTCTAACTCATGTAAGATTGTGATATTATTCCGACACAAATTGCTTTTACGTTAACTCATACAGAACAGAAATACGTAAATATGCAGGCGACTGGAAGATCGATAAAACAAGCATATTGCAGCTTGCAGATTTCAGTTACTTCCATTTGTTGTGCGCCAATGTTGCCATAGCTGGTAGCCTACTACATCACCATGACAACAAGGGTCGGTCGGCAAAAGATTTTTGAACGATACTATTCAATTGGCCGATTGGCCGAATTTGAAAACTAACCCTTTGGTACGACTTTTTGGAACTGTCTTCTATAAAACTCGATTCAAATCCACCGTGCTGGGTATAGGAAAGCTTCATTAAATTATTGAAGAAAGCGTTTCCCCTTTATTGTTATAGTTCCACTCATGCCTTTTCAACTTTTGCCATTTGATATATTGCAAACAATCGTCAGTGTTTGACACTATTATGTAACAGTACATTTTAAGCATTTCGGAATAAGTCGCAAATTCGTAATGCAGTATCCAAAAAAAACGAAAAATATGGGTTTTCGCCCTTAGGCCTAGTTTCTTTTGAAAAACACTTGAGAAAATTCATACGGCAAAATTTCGAGAAAACTGGTTAAGAGACGGCGCAGAAATTTGGTTGAAAAAGAAACTCGACATACAATATGCTAATAAATGGTCGTTATATGTTACAAAGAGGCGAACCTGAAAAGCATAAACCTACACAAACGATATAACTGAAACCAAAAAAATCGCATCTTATTGGCTTGCAACTTTGTTTTAGTTTTATCGTACGTTAGGCTAAGTGTAGGCCCTTCGTTGTAAGCAAAAAAGCTTAGTAATATCTGCGTTGCGAGACATCAATATATCAACGCTCTGTTTAAGCCAAAAAGATATACACAGTTTAGCTTAATCTCTGCGTTGGCTTAGAGTTGGCAGGTAAGACAGACTCGCGTGATTCCATGGCAACACATGTACCTGCCCGCTTCTCGAGTGAAAGTCTTCACAAAGCGTTGCTATAACGAGCACACGCAATCGTTTATCGCCTGCAGCTGCATCGCCTTTATCAATAACGCGTCAACAGACAGAAGCAGATTTTTCAATTTATTTATTTCAGACCACACGGATCCATAGTAAACAGAGGACAGACGACAGGAAGGTGACAGAATACACAAACGAGACGGACAGAAACACAGTCACTGGAGTGTAGAAAAATCCAAATGTAAGTTTCTATAGTACACAACCAGGTTATTAGCACACGAATTCCACTGAACACTAAAAACATACCGAAAATTATGCATAACAGTATTAAAACTAGGTAGCCTCAAGTTCAGTAACACATCCGTAATACTGTGATACTTAGCATATCCAA
>Ga0209367_1007743_pt1 | contig 14764 bp, 7 predicted proteins | sample WorMetLIZISLAND2_FD_187412 | JGI IMG/M metagenome (GOLD analysis project Ga0209367, IMG submission 187412) | Marine gutless worms symbiont microbial communities from Max Planck institute for Marine Microbiology, Germany - Olavius geniculatus... ... | reverse complement strand
CCCTTGGAGGGATTTGCATAAAATTTTGCATGACGGGTCCCCTCGCCGACGTTATCAACCGTGCCAAATTTTATTTCAATCGGTTCAGGGATTTTGATTCTGCGGGGGTCGAATTTTTGGCTTTCCCATAAGAAAGAGAAGTCGCCGTTAACACAGGGCTTGAACTACCGTTCAGCCTGTGATAAGCAACACATAACAAAGTTTATTCGGTCTGCCTGAAAATCAATCTGACTTGGAGACTGCTGCAGTGACACTTTGATATTATATAAAGGCTAAAATATTCTTGTCGATAAAAAACTAATTTTTGACGTGTGCATAATGCGATATTTTTCATCGAAAACATGGTCAATAGTAATAGAAAATTAGTTGGAGACAAACCGATGGCAATATGTCGAAACGAGGAAGAATCGCCACTGATGACATCAAGGAAGAAATCTGCTGGGTTGTTGTGAAGCTCGCAGTGAAAACCTACAAAACATCACTTGTGCACTGATTCATACATACATTTATTCATTGTAACATCCGCTTATCAACATGATATTCATCATCATCTTACAGTGTGCAGACATGCAGTAACAAGAAATTTGAGCTAATGCTCACTAGACGCGCGAAAGCCTATAGCAGTTCCTGTTCGTAAAATGTCAGTCTATCTCCAGCCATTTCGTCGCAGTTTATTCTTGGAGTGTGCGTTTGCGCCGAAGATAAAAAAAAAACAATAAATACCCCTTACTTTGAAAAATTAATTTTTCACAGTCATCAATGTTGATACGACTGAAAAGCTTGTCACTAGTGCTTGTTTTGATAGGCAGCATGCCCATGCCCATCTGCAAACGTTTTCACGAAAGACTGGCCAACAACGGTAAAATAACGACTTTTACGGAGGTATCGCTCTTTGATGCCCTCGTGCATAAGTTTTCTTGAACCTAAAAAATCGAGACTTAAACCGTCTAAATCTACGTTCAAGCTGAAAATTTCGCACGGACCTTGTCCTCGTCTATCTTTATTGATTTCGGTGCAATTTTTCTTGAAATGTGTCTCGCAGCCGAAAATCGTCAAAAAATCTATAAAAACTACTATCTTAGCGTTCAAGGTCATTTATGGTCATTGGATTTGGTGGCAATCGAGAGCCAGTGTACGAACCTAAGCCCTATCTCGCACCATTATTGAGATACAGCGACTTATTGGCTAAAAATCGCAAATTTTTTTCCACCCACCTCTCACTTAGCGCCATAGTTCGGGTAACCCTCTTCGAATTTATAGAAAAGTTTTACGGTTCCTGAAACTAAAGTCTTCCAAGCAACCAATGGTAAAGATTTGGTGATCTTAGCTTGCACCGTTTTTGACTGATCCACCCATGTGACGGACGGACGGACAGACGGACAGAACTGCGATGGCTAAGACGCGCTGAAACCAGTAGCTGCTCTCGCGCGTAAAAACAAGCCATCGTGCGATATACAGTGTAAAAGTCAAAAAAAGCTATAACGGAGTTTTAAATGTGTGTCTTGAAATGTTTTTGGACGTTGTAGCGTCGGCACCAGCCTATACAGACGTAACATTTACATGGCTTTAGTGCGTACCTTTACTTACTTACTATAACCGCTAACCATTGCAGGGACATGATAGTACCGAGTGTTTTGAAAAAGTCGAGAGCTTCTGAGGCGTTGCCGTGATAGATCGTCTTGCCAGCAGCAAGCAACGTAAGTCGATCAAAGAGCTGGAAGATTGAGAAGCGTGGCTGATGAATCGACAAGATGATCGTTCGGTTACGCTGAGACAACCTCAAGGCACAGATAGACAAACAACAGCATTTCATGGTCGCATTCGAACGATCTATCTCTATCACTAATTCTGTATAAGGGCGTGTATTTAGGGTGTATTTACGAGTGACCAAACGGCGTTCTGGGGTGTATAAGACAGAGGTTTAACATTATGTCATCCTAAACGATACGTAAAAATATAAACTACGATCTCCTGCACTAAATCAGGTTAAACCTGCATTCAAGATGTTTAATAGCTTTCTTTAAATTATTATAATTTCGTGCTTACATATACCGCGATACAATGTCATTTTGTGTCAATTTGTAGACAGTGCGAGCGAGCAGACAGACTACCTGTGTATAACGAACATGACGACGTTTGCGGTGCTAGCATCGAGTCCAGTCGTCGGTTCGTCAAGGAACAGGATGGCTGGAGACGTTATGAGTTCCATGCCAATGTTGACGCGTTTGCGTTCACCGCCGGATACTCCGCGGATAAACTCGTTACCGACCTATACATATTTGATTCCAATTCTACGTCGGACGCATGAACGTTTATGAAAAAAATATTATGAAAGATAATATATTGTTTGCTTTTCAGACTCTTGGCAGTACCTCCATAAAATATCTGTTATCATCATCGTCATCATCATCATCATGACGTTTATTAAAAGTTGAGAACAGCAACCCACACAAGATTAAATAAATATTAAAAATTAAATCAAATGTAGATATAAATTATTACGCAGGCAAAAAAGTCCTATAAGAATAAACGGTGCGATACTCTACTCCAGAAAACAGATCATCGCCAGACAAACAAACTCTGGCAAAAACATAACCTCCTTGGCGGAGGTAACCAGTAGCGATATAGCTGTAACCAGTTCACGTAGTTTACAACTTTGCTTTACACAAACTGAGCGCTATTAGATCGCTCACCATTTACTTCGGGCAACTTGTCTACAAAACCAAGTTGTCAACACGGTTCTTACATACATTCACTATGAAACCACTTGGTTTTCTTTTCTACTTTATTTGTCGTTTGTTCGGCATTCAACTCCAAACCTTTAACTACAGAAATTCCATTTTGTACTCTCGAAAAAAAACATTTGCTACGTCGGATCATTGAGTTCATACTCATAGGCCTAAGCGTGTTGCTGACGACAACAATTATGAAATTATACAAAACAGTTTAACTGACTCTTGTATTAGCACATGCCGATAACCCAAGCTCTTCTATTGTATCGTCGACTTTGTCACTTTTTTCAGCTCGAGAAAACGATTTCGGAAGACGCAAGTTCGCTGAAAACATTAGGTTCTCACGGACCGTCAACGTTCCCATGACTACGTCATCCTGCGATAAACACAAACTTATCGCATAAAAATAATAAACATCTATACTTTGACAGCCCGACACATGTTTTAAAACCATACTATCACACACAAATTCGCCCTCTCTATTTTATCCATAACTACAAGTAATTTGAGCAAAGCTCACGTGACGCGCAACAGCATAGGTCTTACCATCTAGGCAACCAGTGTAGGCCTACAGTACCAGTACCTGAATTCAAGGCCTTCGTAGACTTCTTAAACCTAAAAGGTCGGAACTCAAATGGCTAAAATGTACGTTCTATGCTAAAAATTTTATACGCAGGTTGTCTAGGTCTATCTTCAGCCATTTCAGCACAATTCACTCTTGAAATGTGCGCTGCAGCCGAAAATTGCAAAAAAACATTACAATTTTCTATTATGGTGCTTCAAGGTCATCCAAGGTCATTGATGTTGACACCATTAAAAAGCTAGTCACTAGTGCTTGTTATGATGAGCAGTATACATATCTGTGCCTATCTGCAACTGTTTTTACGCTAAGCGAGCCAATAGCGGTTAAATAACCACTTTTTAAAAAAGTAGCCGTCTTTGACGCCAGCCTGCGCAGGCCTCCTTAAACCTAAAGGGTCGGGACCTAAACTGCTAAAATCTGCGTTTGATGCTGAAAATTTCATATGCAGGTTATGTTGGTCTATCTTCAGCCATTTCGTCGGAATTCACTGTTAAAAAGTGTGCTGCAGTCAAAATTGCGAAAAAAAATCATCGAAAAAATCGATCTTGATAAGTTTAACAAGAAACATTATTAGATTGTAACCAATCTAATATACTTCTCGCGCGCATCATTATCTTTTGTATTCTTTTAAGAGCTTTTTCGTTCCTTTCGGCTTGTATTAAAGATCCGACGTCTAATTTAGACTCGTTTAATATGAGCCTATACCAATAGTGACTGGCGTCAAGGTCGTTATTAAAAACTGCCTCCCAAAGTTTATAAAATATTGCTCGATTTTAGGAACTAAAAGGAAAAAATTTCCAATAATGGTCATTGATGCTAGTTGCCATGTGTCTTGCTATACCTCAACGCATGCGTCTATCTGGCACCGTTACGGAGATATAGCGTCTCAAAGATAATGGGGGTTACGACCTTGACCTTTTAAGTCACGTGACATCATCGGTAACGTGATCATTCGACTCCCGGGGTCGACTTCCTATGGGTGGTTCATTGTGTCCATGCGTCTATCTGGCACCGTTATGGATATATGGCAGTTTGAAGTTCTTCCAAAACTCTTCCAGGAACAGAGGTCGGTGGTCGGTTGGCCGGTCAATTCTCAATATTACACTAATCTCATATAGCCTACTCGTCTTCGCTACGTTAGGAACGTAGCGCGCGAGAAGTAAAAAATGCCGTCGTCAGTGCTTGTTACGATAAGCAGCATGTTTGTACCTATCTGCAACCGTTTTTACACTATACGAGGCAATAACGGCAAAGTAACGTCTTTTATATAGAGGGAGTACCCCTATTTGATGCCCTTGTTCGAGGGAAACCTTTTCACACGGGGGCATAGAATTTTGTCACCAAAAAACTAGATTCCTTATGGCAGCCCACAGTAAAAATTTCGTGATCCTGGTTTGCACCGTTTTGATAGGCTCAAGCGTGTGACGGGCAGACAGACAGACACAAACAGACACCTAGACGATGGCTAAGACGCGCGTCGCGCGTAACAAAACTATGTTGGCAGTTTATCGACCAAGTGCCGACAAAATGTGCAGCCATCCGCCTGATCTTTCATTTTCTGAGCTCACAACTGCCACACCGGTTTTGCTGCCGTGGAAAATGTTCACACCTATTTTGGTTTTTGCCGCTTTTAGTTTTCAAGTTAGAAGCCCGTATGGGACGAAATGATGAGCCAGGTCAACACTGCGGACTAAATACAGGTATGACAATAATGTACACTAAACGTACTAGAAAGGCAATAGAAGTCACCAAGTGAGAAAGTACGCCCGATACCAAAAATTAAGCAGACATAGTGGATTAAATCAAAACGAAAGAACTCGTGTTTCTCTGTTTAGACTGTACTAGTGTGACGAGCCGATAGAAATAAATTTAACGATATGCGCAATATAAATTCACATTTTACTTACCTACTTACTTTACTTCAAATATGGGTAACATTTAATAACACATTTGAGACTGATAAAAACGAGGAATATTACGAGGTGATATTGGCTTATTATAAACACCTGGACGACGTATCCAGTCAGGCGTTTGAAGTTCTTAGGTCGTTTTTGACCGTCGACAAGAATCTGTCCACTGAGACCTTTCTCTTCACAGCGTTCTGCCAATACGTCCAGCAGTCTGCAACCACGGACCATCGCTTCGTTAAGCTTAAAGGTGCGTTCTCACTGCGCGGGTTAACGCGCGTGGACCATCTCAAATGTAAATGCTCTTCTAGGGTGAAGTAGCGTTTGGATTAGGGTTTGATAGAACAGTCAAACGCACCTTAAGCCTACTACTGCACACAGTTCTACAGTGCCTCTAGTCAATCTGCCGCCGCATTGACTGCATAAAGCAAAATCGACAGCGCATATAATCCTTCGAATTATAACAGTGAAGTAAACAAATATAACCAAAAATTTGAGCTAATGCTCACAAGACGAGCGAAAGCCTATAGCAGTTCCGGTTCAGTAGTTTAGCTAAAAATTGAAATGTTCACACTAAGTTAATATACAAATATTAAATTCTCTATCTGGATCGCATAACGATAGTTCCGTGGCGCCACCTTGTGAATGATACTGACCTGCGTCGCAGCCCGAAATCGCCAAAAAATTCATAAAACCCCCTATTTTGGCGTTCAAGGTCATTCAAGGTCATTAAATTCGGCGTTAATCGAGAGCCAGTGTACGACTTTCTATTAGCGATGAGGCCCTATCTCGCACTGCTATTGAGATACAGTGACTTATTGACTAAAAATCACAAATTTTTTCACCCCCGCTCATTTAGTGCTTTTGTTCAGGGTGACCCTTTTCGAATTTATGGAAAGGTTTTACGGTTCCTGAAACTGGAGTTTTCCGAACAGCCGATGGTGAACATTTGGTAATCCTAGCTTGCACCGTTTTTGACTGATCCACCGGTGTGACGGACGGACGGACAGAATTGCGATGGCTAAGACGCGCTAAGAGCAGTAGCTGCTTTCGCGCGTAAAAATTATAATACACACATGTAATAACCTATATGTAACAAAATACTAGCTTAAATAATATTAATGGTTTTGTTAAGCAATAGTTTGTATGGAATAGGATGTCTGTATGATAACAAATTGGAGCGGAAGTCTTTAAAAGTAAACTTAGCTGTGCGATAGCTAAGCTGGTTGTTTTGTTCAACAAATTCAACAGGTTAAATAATTATACAACAGATAAAATGGCATACGTAGTTTTTCCAGAGCCTGTGGGACCCATGAGAGCGTTCATGCCTGGTAACAGAATGCCGCTGCAAAATTACAAATGCAGCCGCTAAATATGACATTGATAAGCGCCAAGTTACAACAGAAGTTGGCGGTTTAGTTTAATTAATTTATGATTATACCACCAATCGTATTATCAGTCATATCAATCGTGTAAGTTTTAGTGCATAGCCTATCGTGTCAAATGTTGCCGTCATTAATTTCTAATCATAAATTTCTCGGCAAAAATACAATAAACATCTTGCACAAAGTCATTGTCAAACGATTATTTCAAAACTGCCGGACTTAATACAAATTCGCACGGTTACGTCCACATTAAAGCAAATGTCTTACCTAACACTTTTAAGTATTTGTTTTCGTTCACGGACACATCTCGTGCCAGGAACTGGAACGTCGACGTAGTAGCTGACTGCGTGATAGCTGACTGCTGAGCCGCGCACAGAACTTGCGCGTGCTTGCTTCGACGACCCCGGGTGTACGACTGCACCGCTCATCATCGACATCGAAATAATACTGATCAGTAATATCGATGAATTCGAATCAATTTTAACAGTGTCGAATGACACAGAGCCAAAAAGAACTGTCAAACTGAAATCAATGTAAGGAAATCTTCCACATACAAACAAATAACGCCAATTACGTCATAAGCTTAAAGACGTAGACTTTAGAATTAGAATCCGTACACATTGACGCGCAAGCAAAGTACAGTAATTAAAAAAATCGAGTAGCTTAAAATAGACGAATTTGGACAATGAAATCGAGCTGTTAATAGGAAGAATTTCAATTCACTATTAGATTTACTCCTACTGAAGTAGAACATTAGAAGATGGAACGGTATCAACAACTCGTGGAGAAACGGTCTTGAAGCGCCTAATATGTACAGCGATAAGTGTGTCTAATGTCAATCTTTCCATTTCGCCTGGGCTCTTAAAGCGATGTTACAGATACGTTTGTTGAAACACGCTTTGTTTTGTCCAGTTTGCACGTGTCTAAATAGTGTGCTAATGCATGTGCAAAAAGGAAAATATTTTTTGTAATAAGAATAATAAATTGTAATCTCATATTGTTTTCTTTTGTAAAGATATACCAAAATTACGCCAGCTGTTAGGCTATACAGTGTATTTATGCACCATAGTCAAATAGCAGCATGTATACACTTCCAAACTGCAGTACAAGTCAAACGTTGACATACATAGGTTAAACGTAATTGATACAAATTATTATTAACACAAATGATTATAATAGACGATTACTGAAAACTAATAAATAGACACAGGCTAATCCTGCTTAAGCAAAAAGCTACGTTAAAGCTACACATCGTGCGTATTAGCGTTTCGACCGCAGCGAAACACAGCGGTAAATCTAAGCCATTGTGACTAGAAAATATTAACAAAAAAAATCGCTAAAAATCAGAAGCTTTTTTCATGCTCGCCGATTCTGTTTTTAATTGTTTTTCCTATTAATTTTTGTGTTGAATCCATGCATCGTCGTATCGCGTGGTCGTGTGTTATTTCAGCTTCTTCATAAATCGTAGCTGGAGGTAGGCAAAAATAATGACGACGAATGTGACAGTGCCTAGTGCCAGGATGTTCGGCCATAGTCCCCAGTCAGTGTCGTGCTCGATGCCTTGATCGGTTAGGTACTTCGATCCATTCAGTCTGAAAACAGAATAATATTCACGATACTCCATGCTGAATAGCTTATGACGTTATTTCTATTTCTGACTGCTAATATCGTAGCCTATTTATATTAAAGTATTAATTCTCAATCACATATATACGACAGACAGTGTTTGTTCTTGGTAATTAAACGTGTTTTACAAACTATACTAACCGCTAATTTTACAAAATTATAATTAAGTTTTTCATAGTAGCTAACGATATGACTGACCAGTGATTTAGCAAAATAGACTAGTTTTACTCACGCCATGTTTGTCGTCGGATCTGTGAACGTTAAGTCTTCAATTTCGTTAATCAGTAGAGCCTGCAAAAATCATTGTCATTATTACAATCGTATTAAACGTGTTTTATTAACATCTTGAAAGTTGTTGTCAGTTTTTGTACGAGTCAAATAAACGTAAACGTAAAAAATGTCGTCAGTTTCAAAATAACTCGTGTGTGTTTGACGACATGCTTAACAGCTTTCGGTACCGCAGATCGACCAATCTCACTGTTGCAACTCGTGTCCGTTTATATTCAGAAGAGTCAGTCGAACTTTGAACCAATTCTCAATAACGTAACAACCGAGCTCTGTACTGTTTACTCCAAATGCAATATAAGATTTAATTGACTGAATATTAGCAACAAGATATTGGACAGAAACCGACGTTAAGGCTGTAGCGAACACAGCTGAGGTATTTGATCCAGCTGATCCAGTCTCCGAGACTGTCTACGTTCACCAGCAGACCGGCAAAAATCTGCTCACACATAAGTTCACAATCTCACCACTACTGCACGTAAAAGTGTGTTCATAACGACAGAAATAAAACAAAATAAAATGCAATAAAATGCAACAAATTTGAATGAAAGTCGCAGCAACAGCAAAAATATGTCATTTTATTTTATTTTGGTTTAGTTCATTTTTGTCGATTTAAACACACCTTAATGAAACACAACTTGATGCTGTCGGCCTAATTATACCGCATGCTAATGACGTCACAATAAATATTGTTTGTTTACTCAATACAAACTCTTTTTATGATCCACAGCAAATATTTCGCAAAAATAGTTGTACGATAAGCACTAACGTTTTGTTACGAAAGATCGTACTTTTGGACACACACTGAAAAATTAGTTTAATAATTTATATACCGTACACTGTAAAGATAAAAAACACACGAAAATTTATCAAACATAACTTGAAGGTAGATCTTAATAATTTTTGGTACAAGTGGCCATTAAATGATTATTCAAGTTTTTACCTCACCCAACATGTTTCTGCACTACCTGGGGAAATCAAAACACATGAATTCGGCGTTGAATTGAACAAAAATGCCAAAGACCATCCGTGACATTATTGATAGTAACTTAAAAAGTAAAGAAATTTTAATAGGTTTTAGTATAAGCATTTTTGACAACTGGTCATCAAAAGGCTCTTCAAATTCCGAGCTCACCTAACGTTTGTATCTGCATTACCTGAGGAAACAGTACAAATGCAACATAAGATAAAATGAAGGACAAAAACAGCAGTAAATTTCATTATTTCAGATATGTAGCCCCTAACAGCCCTGTTCACAGTCCGTTCAACTATGTTTGCAGTGTTATGCAGCAGCGAGTTCATGAAAAGCTGTTTAAGAATATCAATAAACTCAAGAAGCGACTGGTTAAAGTCTGAAGCAGAACATAATCAACACTGCTATCAACGAATAAAAACTGCATCTGCGTGCCTATGTTTACACAAATGTTCAATATTTCAAATATTTACTGCCAGTAGTAGTAGACAATTGAATATATTGTCATTTGTCAGCCAAAATGCTAAAGTTTGGACAAAATGTGCTAAATGTATGCTATTTGAATTAAATAATACTGCGTTGAATTTATAAAAATGTAATGCTTTGCTTGTTCTGTTTTCCCCATGTAGTGCAAAAACAGACGTTCAATGAGGGGAAAACATAAACGGTTATTTGGTGGCCAATTGAGCTTAGAATATTCATACCAAAAATTATTATAATCTGATAATTTATCTTCAAGTTACGATAGATAAATTTTGGTGTGTTTTTATGCCTTAAAGTGTAGATCTAAATCAGTTATTTTTGGCATAGTCTGCAACGTGCGGCAGAAAGCACCCTTTAAAGTTTACGTCACATTACGTCACGAACAACAAGATGTTTTCAATACGTGTAACTCACTGCAGCACTAAATTTTTGAATGTGCAAAATCACGACGTTGTCTCGCTAAAAATTCTGTAACTTTGCAATAGTAAGAAAATATCGAATGCCGCTTGGCCTCCTTACGCAGGGTAAACAGCATAAGTGTGTGAGATTTCGCGTTACAAATTCCGAGCGATTGCTGAAAAAGCAATAAATTTTAAGAGATGTGTTTAATAGCAATGGTTATATTTCGTATCAAGGTAGCAATATCTTTGACTTTGATCCTTTTTGTAAAGTCAATATGGCTCAGTCATCAGCTAACGTGAAATACGTTCGATGTTAATGACATAATTCTTTCGTTAAATTGTCACGAGCCACCAAAGCCGGAGAGAGAAAGTAGATGAGATAACCATCATCAGAATAAAGATGAGGACAACGGTGAGGTTGGCGATGGCGAAGACGCCCACAGAAGCACTGACGACAAACGCAATCGCCGAGGCACACATCGTCGCCAGAAACAAATCCAGAAAGAATATGAAGAACTTACTGGCGCTCACCTGCAAACCTGCAATTACGATCACCTTGTACGAGGCGCTAAAAGTAGTACAGTATGGTAGTAGTAACAAAAAAAGCTTAAACGAATCTATAGATTCTCAGAGCTACGGAGCGCTACCTGCCATATGGGACCATGCAGTGCTACCTGGTATCACCCGACACAAGTGAACGCGTCTTGCCATAACCCTAAACCGTAGTCACTTTACCTACCCTCCCCCCTAAGGAATGGACGGCTAAGTTAATCTTGGTCGTTGGTTATGTACCAAATGGCATCTAAGTTCGTCGAACACTACGGAGAAATGTGCAAGAATAAACGGCATCGCTTGCGCTGCAAAAGCGTTTCCGCAGGATGATAATAGTAATTGGAGGGAAGCTAATTTAACGAATAACTAATCGGTTGCTGGTATTGTAGGAAAAGTTTCTCAAAGGTCGTTTGGTACTGTAGGCTCGGTATAGCGAGGCGTCCTGGCCAGCAGGATGTCAGCTACAGTAGCTGACATCCTGCTGGCCAGGTAGCTGAGCTACTTATAAAAAACTGAAAACATTGGGCTTTGCTAAGGTGAAGGTCATGGTAGCCCGGGGAGAAATTAAATATTAAGTAGTAAATATTAAGGCTGCGAACAGTATCGTCGCACCTCCTAAAAAGGCTCTCTCCGAGTCTTATGTTGGCCTGGAGATAGAGCCAAAGAGTGTGTTTACATTTTTGGGGCTACAGCCTGTAGCCAGGAAATCGCTATGACCTAAGTTCAGTTAGGCTCGAGAGATCCACGCCTCTTGACGTCACTTCTAGGCTACTAGGCTTTCTGAGAGTTGATTGACGCATTCGTTCTTAGAGTTTCGTCCGGTTAGTTGCGCAGTAATAAAATTAAGAAAATTCTACAAAAACCGTCTTATAACTTGTAGAAAAGTTTCCCCGAGATAATAGCAACAACAATTTCTAACATGTCATAATACGAAAATCATTACAGAGCAGAATAAACGGATAAAAAGGTTAAAAATGGGCAAAACAAACAAAAAAGTTCAACTGTAAGGATATGAGATCTTAAGTAGAAAGTAATGAAGACTACCTCACCAATAAATTTATATGATTTTAGCATGCATAACAGAGATCTATGGCCATAGTTTAAACACAAAATTAACACGCTTATAATTAGTCGCAATAAACCATGAAACCAGCAAATTCGCTCTGACCTGCCATGAAGTAGATGATGATCGAGTAGACGCATAACGGTACAGCTCGCATTGGAATTATGTCGCAGAAGACTTTGGAAAGAAAGTATGAAGAGACGCGATAAAACCCGGACGCGCTCTCGTGTCTTCACCAACACAGAATATACGCAGAACGCACATAAACGCACATCATAACATTAACTATCACAATGAAACACGCTTCCAAACTTCATAAATGCTCACGGCTTAGTAGCTGGACTTTGTGTCAAAATGAAAAATGTGGGTGCACATCGTCTAAGAAAATAAGATCAAACTCAACAGAAAACGAGAAAACCGGCAGACATGGTAGACGTAATGAAAAGTACTTCAGTAAAACAACACAATCCAGAGTTTAAAACGAAACCAAATAAAATATTACCGCGTTAAACTCAAAAAATGCAGAAGTCAACTTACATGAAAATCACTCTTTCTGCAATGAAAATTTCGATAGCTGCCAGGTTGTTAAACATGCTGTTGACGGAAACGAAGAAGAGAAGACCGTGTCTGTAAAAACACAATCTACGAAATTCTTACTTCTTTTTACTGCTATTGCTACTACAAATACTACTATCCAGTTGCTGCTGTCATTGTAGCCGTTGGGAAAACATGGATAACAAAATACCAATGTTACACATGTTAAACTAATTTTATCGGCTAAATATCTGTTTGCAACAACGATATAAAAATGACAGTATTCAAAGTATTTATGCAAACTTTGTAGCAAATAACTGTACGTAAAAAACAAAAAAGTATAAAACAAAATTTTTGATAAAAATGTTTTATAGTAAAAAGATCGAGTCTTGGTGAGCCAAAGAAACTGCAAACTAATAATAGCGGCAGCGTTGACAAATTTAGATACGTTTAACTATGTCGTTTGTATTGTTTTCCTGATTATTTAAACATTTGTTCAAGCCAAGTATTTCAAGTGTTTTAATACAATACCGCAAACTGACCTGCTCTGTAAGCCGTTCCGAGTTAGGTCAAGCTGGAAAAAGATGATACCCATGATGACGGACATAAAGACAAAAACAAACATCTGTCAACATAAACCAAACATGTACAGACGCGAGTATGAAAACCGTGGCATCAGAATCAGCCAGTCAGTGTACTAAACACTGTTGGAACGGATCGACAAAACAATATGATGACTAACCTGCAAAATTGACGTCTGAGGATTTCGGACAAGATTTAGAAAAGCTCGTTTTGCGACAATTTTTAGCTGCAAAACACACAACATAGCATACAAAAACAATAAATACCGCACAATCAATCAACCAGTGCAATATAATATGACTTAAAAATAATTTTGTACGATAATTTTATTATTATTTTACATTCAAAGTTTAAGATAACGACCAAGACGACGATAACTTTAAGTAAAATACAATGAAGATAATTATTGGGTAGACAAGAAATAAACAAAGAATGAACAATGAAAATAATAAAACTTAACTAAAACTTAACTAAGACTTAACAAAACTTGTAATATAATGTCCATAGTCAGAACTCAATAATTGACGCAGCAAGACAGCAGAGTTGACATAAAAAGTTATTACACTGGCTGAACAGTGACAAAAAATTTCTTATGCATCTAGGAATTGCATCAGCTACAGGTAAACACTTGAACATATTCATACATTCAACAATAACGCCATCAGACCTAGTCTGGAATATTTTGCTGAAACAACTCTTAATGACATACTGCAAAGACTTAGTCACGGTTTTGTTAACAAAACAAGCTTCAGAGCTATAGTATAACGCCAGTCGGCAGACTTTTCATTGAACTAGGTAAACTAGCAAACTACTGAACTGGTCTAAAAGCTAAAGCTAATAGCATTTAAGTGAGCAGTAGTATGACGTTGAAACTGTGACTGTCCTCGCCTGGTATGGAAATGAAGTGGCATACTGTCCACGTCGTACGGAAACTTCAAAACCAGCCTGCTTGTTGCTGACGTACTGTGACAATATCGCTTTCCCTTCAGCTGCAACGCTATACACATACACACATACACACGTAGTACACACGTGTTCATCGTCTTACGTATACAGTCAATTGTTAAAGCAAGCAATTTAGGGCTGAGTTTCCTGCTAAACTTACCCTTTCCAGATATTTTTTTTCGGACAGGAATCTGTCCTGCACATTTCACGAAGCTCGCAGAATTTCTAGTTGGCTAAAAAGGGTATAGCGCCTGCCCATACCTATTCGGCTCATCGTCTTGTTCCCTTAAAGGGCTCTTCCCCTAAAATCCATTAGGCCCACCATTTTAGACACTGTGCACAGTGATGTAATGTGAACTAGAATATAATACTATTCGATGGAAAACACGTTATCGGAATCAACCGATATTCTCTACTACCGGTATTAGGACTATAACGATTTAACATTTGTTCAAATCAATAACTGATCAATAACTGACTGATAGCAGAGAAAGCACGACGAAAGGGTAAAAAGATCTTCAACTGCTTCGTCGACTTCAAGAAGGCATTTGACAGCATAGATCAGACGGTGACCTGGGCTGTGCTAAAGTCATATGGAGTGGACCACCAGTTAGTCCGGTTGCTAAGAGACATCAATGAAAATGCTCAGGCAGCAGTGAGAGTATGTGGGCAAGAAGGAAGCTGGTTTGCAACCAGCAGGGGTACAAGACAAG
>Ga0209367_1007742_pt1 | contig 14764 bp, 6 predicted proteins | sample WorMetLIZISLAND2_FD_187412 | JGI IMG/M metagenome (GOLD analysis project Ga0209367, IMG submission 187412) | Marine gutless worms symbiont microbial communities from Max Planck institute for Marine Microbiology, Germany - Olavius geniculatus... ... | reverse complement strand
ATGTACGCCGTCTACAAGAGTCTGTTCCCGCGCACGAGGCACTTCGTCTGGCAGTCAACACCCGTACAGGTGTCCGACCTGACGACAGGCTGGACTGGAAGCGTCCGCGTGGCCGTCCTCGACATACATGGATCCGCCAGCTGGAGATCGACGTCGGGCTTACTGCAGCTGCCGCCTGGGATATGGCCGGTGATCGTGAAGTCTGCAGGGCGCAACGACCCGTCGCCGGTCAAGCGGTCCAGTGAGTGAGTGAGTGTGCTATACCGCGATTGCCATGCCCCTCCTTTCTTTTCCAGTTTCTGGATCCGCCCGTGGTGCTGTATAGTGACTGACGTTTGTTTCTCACGCCGGTCGACGGACGTAGGTCTAGGTTGTAAAAAAAGCTTCAATGCGACCACCATGCACGACCCAGCGAGAACGTTGTATGTATACGTGCTGTGAATCTGTTTGAACGATTATCACTGTACAACTTCACTTCACTCGGTTCACCGGCGGGCCGCAGTTTCATCAACTAACTGGCATTAGGCCCTCCAGCGTCGGCTGAACGTATGTGCATGGTGGAGCTTTTAGAGCTGGGTCTTTTGCGATTTAAACCACTCTTTCGTTTCCGTGGCGGTCTGTCTGTATAAAATATCTCAAAAAGCTGTGAACAAATTATGCTCGTATTTCAAACGGAAATGCTTGTGCGTCAGATGCACAAAGATTTTTACGCGCAACAGCAGCTACTGTTGTAGCGCGTCTTAGCCATCGCAATTCTGTCCGTCCGTCTGTCTGTCTGTCTGTCACACGAGTAGATTAGTCAAAAACGGTGCAAGCTAGGATCACCAAATTCTCATCGTTGGCTACCAGGAAGACTCTAGTTTCAGGAGCCGTAAAGCTCTCCCAAAAATTCGAAGGGGTCACTCCAAACGAGGGTGCTAAATGAGAGCGAGGTGGGAAAAAATGCGATTTTCAGCCGATACGGCGTTGGCTGAACGAGACAGGTGGCGCTCTCTGGTGAGTAAAAGTAAAACACTATAGATAATTTGCCGCCGGTCGTCTGGCGCCCTCTGACGACTGACTTAGATTTTGTTTTACTAGGCTTTCAAACATGCACCGCTGTTGCGCGTTCCCGTTTGCGTTAGCAGGGCTTTTCTTGTTTCTGCTACATGCCCTGCCGTCGGTTGAAAGATGTATCAGTCTCATCCCGCACTGAGGTCAGAAATCAGAAATGCTTGTGCATTAGTTTCCTAAGTTTTGTGTGTCTTTTTCGAGTTCAAGTTGCGCGTTTTCATGAAAGCTAACTTCACACAATTATTTTAAAATGATTGTTTACATATGCATATTGCAAAGACGACAAAGCCATTAAGTGCTATTGGCCTGGTCTTGCTTAACAGTGGAACTAAACTCTGCAGCTTGTCCTCGAATAGGTTTACTGTTTTCACAACTTTTCGCTGCAGTCGTGCGTCAAACAGCAAACGACGGTGTAGTCGATGCAATTCGAACGTCGTTTAAGTACGATACCACACTGTCTGAAGTGGTATAAGCTTGTACTGCGTACTCGCTTACCCACTCTAGCAGTGCGGTATATACAAACCCACTGAAATGGTCCATCTCTACGGGTCCTAGTGTATGGGGTGACGTACGGGGTAGCGCCGTGGTCTGTGTGACAGCAAACATGGATCGTTCTGCGGCCGGTATGTGTGTGTGTGTGTGTCCTCGGCATGATTGTTTGGACCAAGTACCACCTTCCACACGCCATCAGTCAGTGACCTCGAGGTCAGCTGCAGCAGCCAGGCCGGACCAGGCGACATGTACGGGCGCGGCCATCGCACGACATAAAACGACCGACAACCGACTGCAGACGGCAGAAGATTATGGAACGATTCGTGCGCAGGAGAGACGGGAGAACTGGAGAGTAAATGCATCCACGAGTGCTGTTTTATTGGTGGTGGTCAATTCTTGCGCCCAACAAATGACTAGAAATGGAGCAAAGTAAACTCAGTATAAGCTTAGGCCTGTGCAATGCATGCGCAGACAGCGTTAGGACTCACTGGCCACGTTTATTACAAGTCATAAACATTATTTTTCGTTTTTGCCCATTTCGCGCAAGGCGGCATTAGTTCGTAAGCTAGGCTAGGCTGCAGTGCATGGATCGTCGTAGTACCCCGTCGTGGACTTGCAGAGTCGTGCATTGGAAAGCAATCGTCGTCATCATCAGTTCCACTTGATGTTATCCACAGACGCACACCAGGACATAGCCTAGGCCTACACACTGAACTGTTTGATGACCGATGACTGACGACCGTGCACGGACACGGGCTGTCTGGCTGTCCACTCACTTATACGCCCTACAGAACCATGCACTTTCAACCATTTACAGCTGCCACGCCGTTATTTATTTGCCGTTAAATCTTTGCTCTCCGTAACCGACAGTAACAACTCCTCTTTTAGTAAGTAAGTACATTTATAGAGCGCACAATGTTCGCAAGAGGTCCGCTGAATCTGACGATGGGACTGGATGGAAGTGTTTTTACGCGCGAAAGCAGGTACTGCTATAGCGCGTCTTAGCCATCGCAATTTTGTCTGTCCGTCTGTCCGTCCGTCACACTGGTGAATCAGTCAAAACGGTGCAAGCTAGAATCACCAAATTTTTACTGTTGGCTGCCTAGAAGACTTTAGTTTCAGGATCCGTAAAGCTTTTCCATAAATTCGAAGGGGGTCATCCTGAACAAGGGCGCTAAATGAGAGGGGGTGGGCAAAATTTGCGATTTTTAGCCAATAAGTCGTTGTATCTCAGAAATGGTGCGAGGTAGAGCCCAGGTTACTATTAATCACTAATAAGAAGTCGTACGTACACGGACTTTTAACATGCATCAAGAGCAATGACCTTGGATGACCTTGAACACCAAAATAGAGGTTTATGTAAATTTTTCTGGCGATTTTGGGCTGCGAGCCTCATTTTAAGAGCGAATTGCGCCGAGATCACCAGAGATAGATAAGGACAAGCTGCGTGTGATATTTTCAGCATTGAACGTTGATTTTAATGGTCCAAGTCTCGACCTTCTAGTCTATGTATAAATTGAGCAGTTATATGTGATCGTTCATGTTACATACTTATTTGTTTTATATTGGAACACGCTGCAGTGGTAAAAAACTTGGAATAAACTCGAGTCGCTGAAAATGACAAATTGCTAGAGGAAACTGCTGGTGATGATATTCCCCGCTGCAGTAGATGCAGGAAGAGGTAGAAAATATCACATATCACATATCACAGACCAATATCAAACAAGCTCATATTTTTTTTAGATTTTTTTAGCCGGCGAGGGTTTGGACACAACCGCGCTAATTTACAGATATCTTTCTGGCGTTTTCAAACAAAATTTCGGTTCGAAGTAGCGAGAGCTGGTGCAGATGCCAATTTAGGTCATTTTGGGGCATTTTAGCAAATTTTGGGACAAAGATTAGCAGGTGGTCGATTTTTGCAGCTCCTGCGTTTGGTGACTCCGTTATATAGGCGTAATATAGGCCTACAGCGCACAGATAGACTTTCCTTGCCCTGAAATTTGCCAAAAAATGTCTTAAAGTGAATTAGCTTTGTCTGTCTCTAGTGCTTTCGGCGCAATTCGCTCTTAAATTGTGTCTCGCAAACAAAATCAATTAAATTTCTACTTTGGTGTTCAAGGTGATTGCTTTCGATGCCAATCAAAAGCGTGTGACTAATAGTGATTAATAGTAACCTTAGCTTTATCTAGCACCGTTTCTGAGATAAAGCGACTTATTGTCTGCAAATCGCAAATTTTTTCCACCCTTTCTCATGTAGCGCCCTCGCTTGGGATGACTTTTTTTGAATTTATGGAACAGCTTTACGTATCCTGAAACTAAGTCTTCCATGCAGCCGAAATGAAAATTTGGTGATCCTAGTTTGTGCCGTTTTTGAATAATCTACCAGTGTGACAAACGGACGCACATACAGAATTGCCATGGCTAATACGCGCTATAGCATGCACATGCTGTCGCGTGTAAAAAAATTGATCGCGTGTGTCACCCCGTCCACAAGAAGCCACATAGCGATAGAATTAGACTTAAAAACAGTTGCCGCTGCTGCTAATGTTATTGTTTAATTTTGCATGTCAATCAGGTGCCTCAAAGTCCATCTGTTGAACGTCGCTCGTCTCTCCGCTGCAGCTCCAACACTCTCTCCCTCCCACGAGGGCGTGCCGGTGTTGATCTCGCGTCATTTTCAATTAACGTCGCCGACCGGCCGCTCTGGGAACACAGCTGATGGAGGGTTTCAGACGGCAAGGGCAGGCCAGCCTGGCAAATGGCCGCCGATGTCGTCGTGCCGTCGGAATTTGATTACCAACATTGCGGCATGTTTTTGATTAGCGTGGCATATGCCTTGACTGCCTGCGACCACGGTGACGCGAGGCAGCTCGACCATGAATGCACTTGCGGGTCCGAATGGAATGGTTTCGGCCCGACGGCTATAAAATAGACCTACGTACGTGTAATTATCGCTGAGCGGTGTGCAGTATGGTACGACGCCGCAGCTTGTCGAATTCATTGACTTAGCGGCTGATTTATTGCGACGAGTTTTGTGAGTTCGCTGATCAGGATGCAACAAACTCGAGCGGACTTTAATCGTGCGACCAGCAGTTTCGGGTTTTATGATTTGCTGCAAAAATGTGTCGAATGTTGCTGAATGATTCAAAATATTGACGCATTGAGTAACGATATTAATATCTGCACAGATTGGCGAGTTCTGCGTATATAGTACGATTTCTGCATATCTGCGCAGATGAAAGATATATAGGCCCTAATGCCAGAAGATAAAGCAAATATTGTGAATATTAGACTCATAGAAAAGTATGCATAGTATCGCTATAAAATCGATAATCGTTTCCGAACATGTCGTAAGATTTCTGAGATGTAGGCTTATTTATCTTAAACGAATCTCATGATAATCAATTCAGCCACGCAGTCAGCATATAGGCGGGAGAAATTACGGAAGACGGTTAAGTTACGAAAAAGTAATAACAGTATAGCGTCGTCTTGCAAATTGGCCCGATGAACGAATTAATATCAGCTCGCATGTCTAAAGTTTTGACAGATATTGACGAGATCAGTTTGAATTCGTCGCTCGCCGAAATCGCAATGACATTTCATCATGATTTTAATGACGCGTGTCGAGCGGGGGAGGGAACGTGTTATTCGACACATTTGTCATAAGATATTGACAAACAAATGCGTATAAGATTATTCCGATAATGAAGCAGGTCGCTATAAGATGTCATTGCCGCGGTATCTCTTATCGCAACTAATCTATAGACAGGGGGTTAGTTTCGTCGGGTTTTCATTCTGTCATTTCACTCGGGGTGTCGCTCTGCTCTAGAGCTCTAGGGGGCGTGGTGGCTCTGGGATAGGCCTATGGTGACAGTAAGATGATGTCGGGAGTGGTATAATGGGACGACCCTGTGTATTCTGCGCTCAGTGCAGTAACACCGCGTCATCGCATAGTGACACGTTCTTATCGGATAGGAGTGTCTCACACAACCTCCTCCACGACAGAATTCCCTTTTCTGGCGAAACGTGTTGTTTTGAAAACATTATGCACATTTCTTTTCATCAGGGCTTTTGTTAATGGGAGTCTTGTTTGATGTCCCGCGAACGTGTATTTTAATTTTCTGTAGCAATTGCATTTGTATTGGCTGCTTTTACTAGATCGTTCGAAGTTATTCAAAGGAGTGTTGTTCGACTGAGCATAATTGGCGACTTTCCTTTTTGGCTAAATTATGTACTTAGACCCCAAGTTTTTGCTGAGTGAACTGGCTCAGCAAAAGGCTAGAGAACTGTCAACTGCACTGCTCAACTAGTGCCGCGTGCTACTTTTTCTTTACTCTTTGGACTTGACTCTGGAATATACAGTGCCTGGCTCTCTGAGAGATCCGACTCTTTCTATTTTCCCTTTTGAAACGCTTTTTTGAAAATCATCTTTTTCATAATACGGACGCTACGGCGTATGGAAACTTTTCGCGCCTATCTGATAGCGTTATAAACCTATTGTATCGTGTTTTGTGAGGTGGGGAAATAACGGAGGGGGTTTTATCATAGAGGTTGTCCGTCCGGACCTTTCGGCTAGTAGTGACACGTTCCTATCACCCTGACTGTCAGCGTCTGTATCTGTGGACAAGACGTCAGCAGCTGCAGCGTGTCACCGCCCCTGGCTCATCCTAACTCCATCTTCATCATTTCCCTCCCCCCGCCCACACTGGCCGGTCCGGTCTGTGTATATACACTGTATACGTGTGAGAGGCCGGCCGGCCGAGTGACAACTAATGACTATTAATTGCGTACTGCTGATGAGCTGAGATGAACTGTTGAGAGAAGATACAGACGCTGACGCTGCCCTTTCAATACACCTGCCGTTCTACTGTCAGTCTGTCACTGCTTGCTCTGGTGCCGCTTATGAACGTTACTTGATTGAGTTTGAGTATAGCACACCCGCGACGCACACCGAATTGTGAGTATATAGATACCGCACTGGTGGAAGGGATAAGCAAGTACGCAGTACGATCTTATACCGCTTCAGACAGTGCGGTATCGCGGTATGAGATTTGTTTCTCGTTAATTTCTGCAAGGACGCGACTTAATCTTAATTTGACAGGCAAAGTGAAATTAAAGCATTGTATCTGTTGAACCACGAGAGTTGCTTTAGCGAAATTTACGGGAGACGTGGTGCAAATAATGAGAAGTTTTTCCATTATTGGTGACCCTGAACATGCTGCGATGGGTTAAACGTGACGCGTAATTTTATATACTAGAGGAGTTGATCAATTTGACGTAAGCTGCCGGCAGTATACATAGTCATTTTGTCGACGTCGTAGTCGTTCAAGCGCTATATTATTGAAACCCGTTCGGGCGTGTCCGTCAGGATTGTCTGTCCATTTTGCCTCCCAGGTATCCCACTACGATTGTGTGACGGTTGTTGACCCTCATTTTAGGCTGCCTTTAATGTCCCGATTGACGATTTATGAACATAGCGGGAGAGAGAGTAGGTAGCCGCTGCTGGAGAAAACGGAACACGTGCGGTAACTAATATGCATAAAGGTAGGTTTTTCACTGGCAAGAAATACTGCTGATTTTGGTTGTTATATGTTAAGAAATCCTTTCATAAAGCTGTAAATGAAAAGCCAGTAAGTAATGTCACAAAGTGATGGGACGGATATAGCACTAAAGTCTGCACTGAAAAAGCCTCCCACCCTAACCCGTACATTGAACGTTACACTTTAGACATGAAAAAGTGTAGAAATCGTCACAATACCCCCGGCAGGGCCGGTACTGCTGCTGCCGATGTCGTAACTCGACCGCGTTACGTTACGTTCTGTTTGTTTACCCGGTCGTGGTCGTCGTTATCTGCCCGTCAGGTGGGGCCGCCGCGGCATCGCACGGTGACGGTCGATGGTCGGTCTTCGACCGTAGACTGGCCGCGCCGTGCGGGCATTCGTCCGCCCGCCGAATGTATCAGATAGCAAAATATCTCGCAAGATTGCCAGCTGGACGCTGCTGGTATTAGTGAAAATATTTTCGTTCTCAAAATAGAAGTTAAGTCTTTGTATAGACAGCTCTTAAGAAAATGATTTTGATTTTGACGTTAGTTTTATTCAGTTTAATTTTAATTTTACGGAACGTCTTCACAGTGTTAAATTTGATTCATTGCCAGTTAGCAAACCTGACGTAGAGTTTTTATAAGCGATGTGTGAGTGTGACGTGCATATGAAATGGTTTTGCTAATAGGCATGAGAGATGCAATGATGCTGTGCCCTGCAGCAGTGTCACGACTGTTTCAACTTTTTTCGCTTAAACTGCCTTTTAACAAATTGTTAAGTCGACTTCCGTCGCAGAAGTCTTTTGTTTTGCTTGTCTGTGGCGCGATTTTTTCTTATTTAGTCCTCGTTTTTCTTCAATCTGGAGGGAGTGGCGTAGCCAGAAATGTCAATTGGGGGCTCGTTTTTTTCTTTCCTTTTTTCTGTGCCCCTTTTTGTCCTTTCTCTTTTTTTGCCCTGCTCTCTTTTTCCTTAGAAGTAGGGCTCCTTAAAGTCCAGCTTGGTGATCTAGGGGAGCGATGTGAGCTCCCTCAGCAGGGTCTAGAGAGGAGCACCGAAATCGAATTTGGTGCATTTTAGCTTTAAAAGATGCGATCTGGTCTCAACAATTTTAATTGCTTTTCGGAGAATAAACTGACCAAATTGGCAAATTTTGTGCAGTTCAAACGTATGCTTATGTTTTATCTGGAGAATTGGGGCCTGTCCCTTTGCGCCCCCCCCTTGTCTACGCCACGGGCTGGATGTGGTAACAATGTCGTGAAACAAAAGCGGACAATTTTCGTCTTCGTTTTCTTTCAGTTAGTAAAACGCGTCTGGTTGTTAACGTTGCTCGTCGGGGCATCTGTCCAATCAGTTCGTGTGATGTTGATAATGGCGTGATGCACTAAACAATCTCCTGTCAATTGGACGTGATGTTGTTTGACTTTCAGACGTCACACTTATCTCCGCTCATCGTCAGAAGCCGCTAACTGCACTTGACTTGAGCGATGTAAATACATCTAGACCAGTACTACGTCATTCTGTCAGACGACATGGCACATATTGCAGTTGCTCGAAGACAGAATCTTGCCAAATATATTATTTCCATATTGACTATAGCTAAACGTTCTAACTACAAACGGCAAAGTTCTTCAAAATGCTGAAGTTGAATATTTATTTCATTACCTCCGCCAAGGAGGTTATGTTTTTGCCAGACTTTGTTTGTCTGTTTGTCTGTGTGTGTGTGAGCAAGATAACTCAAAAAGTTATGGACGGATCTTTCTGAAATCTTGAGGGAACGTCGGACATAGCATAAGCTACAAGTGGTTAAATTTTGGGGGTGATCCGGCAGGAATCATGGATTCTGGATCACTTTGAAATTTTTGTTATCATTGCGTTAAAGGGGGCATAAGCGGAACCGCTGCAAAACTGAAGGTGGTGACGTCACCTAGCGAATAGCATTGCTTTGGCGAAGGTACCTGCGAGCTATGATTGCTTTCTAGTTACATAATGAAATATTGCAAACAAATTCGGGTGTTATTTAATTGACAAACTTTGCGAGAAAGTTAAAAACACTGGAGAAGTCTGAGAAAATCTACTACGTGTAAGTGTTAATTTAGGTACTCTATTTTTTTCTGCGAAATGTGTTGTATTTGTGATTTGCAAGCTAAACTTACATTTCTAACTGTATTCCGAAAAAAAGTTAGCAGTTTATGTTTTGCGGGAATGATTTACCAAGTCTAATTTGCAAACATCTCGACATGTCGAGATGGTTTGTGTCGGCGACTCCCCGCGAGGAAGTTTCGGTGAAAGTCGGCGTAATGCGATTTGGGCTTTACGAGACATGGTCACGACTTTGACTCGGTTAACTACTAACTAGTAGGGATATACGTGACCTTTGCCTGTGTATTTTTTACTTTTAAGTTATCTCTGTGTATAGTGACTTGTGTGGTTTTTTATGATAACGTGCAGTGCATTTCGATGGCAGCGGCGTCAACGGCGGTAATGACGTAATGGTTGACGAAGGCTTCAAATCCTCCTGTGCCCTCGGCCAGCAGTCTGCGGTGCTAGACGGTCCAGCAGCAGGCCTGGCCATGACGTCATTCTATGACGCTGCGTCCACGTCATCGCCCTGTGACGTCACGCAGTCCAACGGCGTGACGTCATCGTTCGGTTTCACGCAGGAACAAGTCGCTTGCGTCTGCGAGGTACGCGCATACATGGCCGTCGGTTTATGTATAGACAGACGCCATTTAACGGTCCATGAGCGAAATGTTGAGTAAGTCACCTTTCAGGTCCTTGAAAATTTCAGCATTTTTATACGGTCACAGTGTAACATCCGTCTTTGGCACTGGTAATTTCAATACAGCTGCTTAGCTCATAAGAGGTTAATTAAACGTGATGCGCTACATAAATTCACGTTTTACTTAGTTACTTACTTACTTACTTTTCGAAACGTCATACGCCAAGAATCCAAGATGCATACTGTATGTATAGGCTAGACAAACGATTGACCGCGCGTTTTCAGTGCGTTAACCATGATGATTTTACTTATGCAACATCAGCACGTAGTGAACATAGCGCATATATAAGGGAGAACAAAATTCTTATCTGTCTGTCTATAATACTTTCTGTCGCCACAGATATGCAGCTTTGTACAACGTCATATAGGCTTATCATTAATGTTTCGTGTCAGGGAGTTACGCAGAATTATTCATTTGGGGGCCTCAGATCCAAGTTGGGGGGGCGTAAATTCCAGGGGTAGGGGATGAGGGTCTGGGGGCTGTGCCGCCAGTGGGGTCTACGGGCAGAGCTCTTAGTCAGGGAATCAGTGAGCTTTGCCCTCTTAAGCTGAAACACTTTTGGTTTATGGACGTTCAATGGACAGATTTGCTATTTTTTCAATTTAGAAACTTTAAAAATCAGACTTTGAGGTTGTTTTTGTTACAAAGAAGTTTAATAGGCCGCAGTTTGCTACAGTTTACTGTGAATAAATGAAAAATAATAAAAGCAATATGTAGAAATAAATAACATAGGTGTCACCAAATACATTTGGTTTCAACCACAACACACCTAGTATCTTTTTCGTTGGGGGTGTCAAGATTTTAATGGAGGGGTGTACACCCCTCTACAGGGGGGGGCTGGATAATTCCCTGTTTCATATATACTTTCGATTCCTGAACTACTCCGGTGGCTCTGTGAAGTAACAGTAATAGGGTGTCGGATCGAGAAGTTGTAGGTTCAACTTCCGGTCGTGTCGTTATTAAGTGGTTACTGCTTGGATGGGTGACGGTGACTGTTTCATTCTGCGGATAGGTGAACCAAAGTCACCCATCCAAGTGTATAACCAACACCAAGGTCAACTCAGCCTTTCATCCCTCGAGGTAGGTAAGTCGAGTACCGGTCTGTCTGGCGGGGCGCGTTTACCTGCGTCGGGTGGCAGGTAACTCTGTGTGATTTCATATGGCACGTGACGCTCTGTAGCTCTGAGATGAGTTTTCTATAACGAGCTATACACCACCTTTTAACAATTAGTCTTTTAACTTATGATCGGAGTGTGGCGTGTTAATGCCTGTTGCTGCAGGTACTGCAGAACTCGGGGAGTGTAGATCGGTTAGCTCGCTTCCTCTGGTCCCTGCCGGCGTGTGAACATCTTCACAAGAACGAGAGCGTGCTCAAAGCCAAAGCCGTTGTCGCCTTCCACAGCGGAAACTTCAAGGAACTCTACCGTATCCTCGAGTCACACTCCTTCTCACCGTTCAACCACGCCAGACTGCAGACTCTGTGGCTCAAGGCGCATTACGCCGAGGCGGAAAAATCTCGAGGACGACCTCTGGGCGCCGTGGGCAAGTACCGCATCCGACGCAAGTACCCGCTACCACCGACCATCTGGGACGGAGAGGAAACGTCTTACTGCTTCAAGGTATTAATCAATCCGAAATTTTTCGAAGTGGCCTAACTAATACGGACTACTGCTAGGTAAACTAGAGAGATTATTATCTCCGCCAGTGGAACGAAGTGAACATTGGAGGAGATTATGAGAGATTGGTCGTTCTGTCCGTTCGTGTGTCCGTGGATCCGTCGTTCCGTGTGTGTGTATACACGATGACTCGTCACGTGTCATACACAACTGGCAGGAACTGTGGCGCCGTCCTGTGAAAACTTCTGCATTCGCGGAGATATGCACTCTCACGAGCGCCTTCTAGTTCAGATTATTATTACTCGAATCAGTGTAGTAGAGTTTTGTTTCAGATACATGAGTTGATTCTTTTTATAGGCTAGTTCAGGAACTAATTTTGGTAGAGAGATGAGCTTTGAGGCGCTGGCGGAAGGTGGACTACGACTCGGCAGACTTCACGTCGTCTGGCAGGTCGTTCCAGGTCCGTGGGCCGACACCCGGGAAAGTCCGGTTGGCTAATACTGCATAGTGATAAATCAATCAGTTAGTCAATCAATCAATCAATCAAAAATAGCCACTTGCAAGAATGACCACCATCTGCAGTGTTGTACAATACAATAAGTGCCTAAAAGCTGAGATATAGCCTAAGCATAATGTACAAATGTTGGGAAAGTGAATCGGAGATAAAACGCTCGCTGAAGCATCAGTAGTGTTTTAAAGTTTCGTTTAAAAGACGCAGTGTCAAATTGAGTGTCGTTGAGTGACGGTGGCAGACTGTTCCACGCAGCCGGTGCAGCATATGAGAACGAGGGTCGAATAGTTCACCGGAGTTTTGAAAGTCTTCCCTGCAGCTTGTCTTAATGTGAACTTGAATAGTTTTTGCAATTTTTTTAAATTTTGCGTAGGCCCGGCTAGGTTCAGGGACAGCTGTCAGTGTTCTTGTTAGGAGCTTTGCTGTCCGGCTTACCGGTTTTATATACGTCTACTTGGATGAGTGTCTGTCTGCAGACAGGTAAACCATCTAGGTATATAACCAACACCTAGGTCAACTCAGCCTTGCGTCCCTCCGGGGTAGGTAAATAGAGTACCGGCCTATCTGGCTGGCGTTAAGACGAGCCGTGTTTACCTGTTTAGGGTGGCAGGTAATAATGTGTGATCTCATATGGCAAATGACGCTCCGTAGGTCTGCGATGGTTTTCCCATAGAGAGCTATGCACAGCATTTAACTTTGCTTTAACTGTTTGCAGGAGAAATCGCGGACGATCCTGAAAGATTGCTACACTCGCAACGCGTACCCGTCACCACGTGAGAAGAGAGCTTTAGCCGAGGTGACTGGGCTGACCACGACTCAAGTCAGCAATTGGTTCAAGAACAGACGCCAAAGAGACCGTGCCACAGAGGCCAAGGAAAGGTAGACATATACATGTACAGTGAATATTTTCAGCATTTTTAATTCCCTCAGTTTCATCGTCCGGTAGGCCTAATTTTAAAGAATGTATTACGCTAAACGCTATTATACGACGTACGGTAATATACGAGTGTAGCATTGTGTTAAGTCAGCATTTGCGTTATGGTGTTAAAGAAAATAATAAAAAGCCTGGCTTTCGCAAGGCACCGCGCGATGCTGCAGTAATTATGATTATTTTGATATGATGTGATAGCTTTTTACATGCTCTCGTCATTGTGTTACCTTTCTGTTGCTGACAATGTGCGTTTAATCTTTATTTGAATTTTGCTGCTTGGTCCGAAAAATACACGTGTAGTTTTCTTTGACATCTTTGAAAGGTTTATTCGACTATAACGGCATCACGGAAGTGTCATCATGTCTGTTATCAGTGACAAAGAGGAAGAAGCTGCGATCTCACCCCCACCGTATAGCTATAGCCTTACTCTAATGATATCAGCTGATAGATACGCTGTGCTGCCGTGAAATCTACCCGGCGCCCAGTGGCGTATAGCCAGAAATGTGAATTGGGGATTTCCTTTACCTCCCTTTTCCTTTCCCTTTCCTTTCCCATTTCGTTCCTTTCTTTTTTTTCTTTTTCTTAAAAGTAGGATCCCTACTCCGCTCCGCTTCAGACCCAAATCGATTTTTTTATTATGTAGCTTTAAAATATGAGATCTGATGGCCACAGTTTTAACTAGAAAAGCAGTCGTAGCCCGCAGGTACCTCCGCCAAGGCAAAGCTATTCGCCAGGTGGCGTCACCATCTTCGCTTTGCCAGCGGTTCCCTTATGCCCCCTTTAACGCAGTGGTAACGAAAATTTCAAAGTGATCCAGAATCCAGGATTCCTGCAGGATCACGCCCAAAATTGAATCACTAGTAGGTTATGCCATGCCCGACATACCTTCAAATTTTCAGAAAGATCCGTTCGAAACTTTTTGAGTTATCTTGTACACACACAGACAAACAAACAAACTAAGTCCGGCAAAAACATTACCTCCTTGGCGGAGGTAATTATTTTCCTAAAAATCAACTAATCGAATTAGCAATCTTAGTGCGCAGTTTAAACGTGTGCTTATGTCTTGTCTGGGAATTTGGGGCCTGAGTTTTCTGCCCCCCTCCCTTCCACTTTTTCTATGACGCCACTGCCAGCAGCGACAGCAACGAGTTCTGTGGTTTATCGTAACGCTATAGTATAGTTACAGTATAGATAGCGACTGATTGGCAGCACGTCACGTGACCACGGTGATGAGTGAATGCATTACGTTACGTCACAGTCTGACATCCGTATGTCACGTGTGTATGGTTGCAGTTTCCGTGAGTCGGCGACGAGCTGCAGTACTCAGCCTAGTGCTGGGCAGACGCCCGTCGACAACAACGACGAAGCGGCTACCGGTATCGGTGTCGAGTTCAAACCGAAAGTCGAACCCGAGTCTCCGACCCATCACCAACACCAGCAGCAGCCGTGCGCCGCTAGCAAGTACGTGGTTTATAAAGTTTGAAGGTTTTTTTATGAGAAACCGAACTCAAAGCCGCGGAGCGTCATCTGCCATGTGGGATCACATAGTGTTGTTACCTGCCACTCGACACAGGTGAACGCGCTTCGTTTCAACCACAGCCAGACAGGCTGGTATCGATTTATTTACCCCGGAGGGATGGAAGGTTGAGTTGAGCTTGGTGTTGGTTATATACCGAGATGGTTTACTTGTTCGACTTACAGCCGTCGATTAGGTAGCCACGCCGATTTGGGTTTTTTCACTTCTTTATTTTCGATTTATGAGCCAGTTACTATGCAGAACAGTTTCTGAATGTTATGCGGTGATAAATCAACGTTTTACTTACTTACTATGTTAGACA
>Ga0209367_1007741_pt1 | contig 14765 bp, 12 predicted proteins | sample WorMetLIZISLAND2_FD_187412 | JGI IMG/M metagenome (GOLD analysis project Ga0209367, IMG submission 187412) | Marine gutless worms symbiont microbial communities from Max Planck institute for Marine Microbiology, Germany - Olavius geniculatus... ... | reverse complement strand
GCTCACAATGGCAACCCATCTCAGAGCAACAAAGCATCACTGCCATATGGGATCAGATGGGGTCACCTGCCACATGACATGCCCAAACTTAACCCCAACCATATCGACTAGTACTCTATATACCTATCCCGCAGGAAAAGAAGGCTGAGTTGACTGCAGGGCTCCCAGGAGCAAGAAGTGAAATTTCAGGACCCAATGTTTACAAAATTTCAGGACATTTCTGTGGGTTTCACAAGGCTCAAGACACAGAAAATGCACGTTTTTCTGTCCTCATAAATGTTATTCATTGAAGCAGATCAGTATTGCAGTCCTAAAAATGTTACTAAGGCACTGTTACACAGCATGTAGCAGCTGATAATGGTCACTCCAGTAGTGTCAGTTTACACGCCACCCGCCCGTCTGTCGTCTCAATCACTCTCACAGACAGCAGACTGCCGTTTGAAGTTCATTATGATACTGCATGCTGCTGGGGTGGGGCAATGCACTGTAGCCTACATAATGTGTGGTGCTCACTAGTTCTGCCTACCCGCATAATTCTGGGGTTCAGATGTCGTCACCGGCATCCCAGTGAGCGTTAAGTGGCTGACTACAGGTGGTCTTACATGCATTGTGTCAGCAAGTTGCTTATTACCGAAGTAAGTCATGACGCTAAAACCAAAAGAGTGTGTGCTTATAGCCAAATTGTGCATATATGGTTGGTGCTTACAAGCGAAGTTGACTGCCATTGACATAGCATAAACTCAAACGAGACTAGACGCACGTTGTGCAAATAGGCAGAGTGTGCTTATAACCAACGTGCATATAAGTGGAGTCAACTGTACCACCATAGTACTGATAAAGCAAATATTGTAATATACAATCCAACCACAACTGTACAAACTAAAACGCTGCTTCAAAGGCTTTTTACGCAAACATGAAGCCGCAAAACAGATCAGGATTATTTTACAGTTTGCAGAACAGTGGCAGTACAACATAGGTGAATAAGGAAATAAGCTGCAGATTTGTATAGCACACAGGGTTTGAACACTTCAAATGAAAGTGAGTAAGTAGGGTTTAACATCCCACCTGATACAGCATAGATCATTTCAGGGACGACCTTTCCAGGCAATGCAGGTACACATAATAACGTAACAAAAGGTTTAACCTTTACAATAATGGAACAAAAAGTTTAACCTTTACAGAAAACCAAATACGAAACACAAGACACAAAACGACCTAAAGCTAAAATTATAAGAACTCACCATTATAAGGGTGCACGTAACAGTAATTCAAGTTCTAATAATCTTCCCTGTTATCAAATGTGCTAGTGGCAGAAAGGTCTAAAACAAAGAAAATCCGCAGAGACCTGTGATTTCAACTGCTCCTGTATATGAACCAGATCGGCAGTATGTTTGTCCAGTGACGACTTGATCTCGGTAATATTGGAACGAATCTGCTGTCGAAATGAGGTCATGCCAGACAACTGTGCCTCCTACACAGCCATCAGAACACATACTCAGTTGTATCAGATTTAAACAGCACAAGAACACATTACATACCTTTACAAACACTTTGTCTAAACAGTTTTTAAGTAAATAACGTGCAACAAGATATAAAAACCTTTGCCAAGTCCAACGGATTATTAATTGTTTGTTATTTTTCCAGCTATTTTTCTGCAGGTTGGGCAAAAATTTTCGTAACTGTCCAGCACTGTCTACAGGTATGATTCTCTTATTGTTCCTAAATGTACTGAATCAAATCAGTGAGAAATTACTAAATGTATGAAAACAGCCAATTTGAGTTTAATTTCAGTAATCAGCTAATACATAATTAAGAAACTGCTGCAAACTGTCACATGTCTTTGGACTGCGAAATAATGTCTAATGCAATGAAGCATCATGCATCACTGCATGCTGTGTGCGAGCACTATACAATATACAAACTAAGCGACTGAATATGAAACAAAGAAAAAATATATAAGTGCAATGCTGTTATTTCACATGTGACAGTTTGGACAGCTGGTAACAAGAAAAAAGAAATTTAAGCTAATGCTCATGAGATGCATGAAAGCCTATAGCAGTTCCTATTCGCAAAATGTCAGTCTATCATCAGCCATTTCGTTGCAGTTCATTCTTGGAGTGTGCACTGCAGCCGAAGATCGCAAAAATCAATAAAAAACCCTTACTTTGGAAGTTCAGAGACTTTCAAAGTCATCGCTGTTGACACGACTGAAAAGCTCGTCACTAGTGCTTGTTGTGATAAGCAGCATCCCCATGGCTATCTGCAACCGTTTTGACGAAAGACTGGCCAACAATGGTAAAATAACGACTTTTACAGGGGTACCACTCTTTGATGACCTCATGCGCAGATTTCCTTGAACCTAAAAAATCGAAACTTGCACCGGCGAAATCTATGTTCAATGCTAAAAATTTCATATTCAGCTTCTCCACATCTATCTCAGCCAATTTCGGCGCAATTCGCTCTTGAAATGTGTCTCGCATCCCGAAATCGCCAAAAAATCCATAAAAACCCCTATTTTGGCATTCAAAGTCATCCAAGGTCATTGAGTTCAGTGGCAATTGAGAGCCAGTGTATGACTTCCTATTAGTGATTAATGGTAACCTAGGCCCTATCTCGCACCGTTACTGAGATACAGTGACTTATTGGCTAAAAATTGCAAATTTATCCCACCCCCGCTCATTTAGCGCCTTCGTTCAGGGTAACCCCCTTCGAATTTATGAAAAAGTTTTACGGTTCCTGTAACTAGAGTCTTCCAGGCAGCCGACGGTGAAAATTTGGCAATCCTAGCTTGCACCGCTTTTCACTGATCCACCCGTGTGACAGATGGATGAACGGACTGACAGAATTGCGATGGCTAAGGCGCGCTAAAGCACTTACTGCTTTCGCGTGTGATGAAAGAGTTCAAACAGTAATGCAGACCTTGGTCTGTGAGCAGTGTTCCAAGAGTTGGTCCAGATTTGTGTTAAGTTCATCGCAGGTGGACTGGTGAGTTTCATCAATGTCATTCTGATCGTCACGAACAACAGATGCAATCGATGCTAGCTTTACCGACAGCTTCTCCACTTCCTGGGAGCGTTCTGAGAGGAAACCATCTAGCAATGAAATCATCAAATGTTCTATATATAACTAGAAATATATGCTGAACCAGTGACGACATACGGAGCAACAATCTCCTTGATCTATAAACTGAAAACTGGCACACAAGTTACATCTGCCCTGGGAAATGTACATTATGGTTCTCCCATGCTTTTTTGTTTTGAATTACCCGGTAATATATGGATGAGTGAATGGACAGTTTAAGTGGCAAGATGTGTATTGCAGCCCATTAAAGTGACCATATAAAAAATGACCATAAACGCAAGACAAAATATAAACATGGTAGAGAATTAGCTACTCCAACTCAACCAGACATAACCAGTTTCATCAGGTTCTAGGCAAGTTTTTCCCTTCTTCTGCCAAATGATCAACCGCAGTGCACTGTAAGCAAAAGCAAACTACATGACAAAAGCTGACGTTTTGCTTCTGCCAGAATAACATGAAGATCTGAAACTCAGAAACACTATTATATTCATGAGTGCTTTTATGTTGACTGAACACTGGGACATTATTATTGCAGCAATAATACTGCTCAATCAACTTGCATATATTTTAGCTATGACAAACATCAGGAAAATATTCTAAAATTATGCTGGCAGTAGAGTGGAACATAATTGTGGGTTTAAAAGATTGTGATAAAGCATGGTTGCTGCTCCACTGTGGTCAGTCACCTTGACGTGGCGGTGGGGCTTCGTGCTCCGATGACCTGAAAGCCACAGGGTAGGAGCCAACTAAGAGCTGACCAAAAATGTGCAGATATATTACCAATGCTCATGCACTAGTTAACTGTCGGATTTTACACCAATTTCAGTTTTACAGCCATCTACGAATTCACAGCCGTTCACGGCTTCATAGCCGTGTTCCTGTAACCTTATGGTTACATTCGGGGAAGCGCATTGAGCCGACCTGATACAGCCTCAGCGCTGGGCAAGTGTAGCAGCGTGCCCATCTCGAAGGTAAGGTAAGATAAAACATGGTTGCTGATTGGACCACACTATCTGCTTTCTCTTGCTATAAAAACAGTTTCAAACAGACTGTGCAAAATCTCTTAGAAATAACTTGATATTCAACATACGATCAACACAACACTACTCTGCTACATTCAACAGTAGGTACACTGACATAATGAAACACACTGCACGTACCAAAACTGCTGCAAAGCGATGAAGAAAACTGCTGCTGCTTGGCAACAAAACCCTTCACGTGGTATGTCAGGCCATCCATTCCATCGTGGAAACGAGAGCGGAACTGCTCCTGGACTGAAGCATTGTGACTTTCTACATTGCGCTTTCGATCAAGCTTTGCATGGAGACCAGACACATCCGATGTAGACGAGTCGGCGGTCTCTAGCAACTGGTTGCAACAAACACAAACACTCAACATTGCGTTACACACAACTAAAGGTGTCCTATTCTACAGCTTCCCATGGAAATCAATCTCAAAGCTACAGAGTGTCACCTGCCATATGGGATCACAGTCCTGCCTGCTAACCAATAACACCCACTTTAACCCTAGTTGAAAAGGCAAGTAGTCCGGTACTAGATTTACTTACACCAAAATAATGAAAAGCTCAAGCTGACTGATGTGACTTTTTCACCGAAATGTAATATGCTGCATTAGGGTAATTTTTTGAATACCTACTATTCACGAATCAAAAAAAAACTCAAATTAGACACCATGATCTATACACTTGTCAATACCTACTGTAATTAGAAACAAACAATTAATACATAAACTAGAAGGTGCTCGTAATAATAATAATAATAATAAGTGAACATTTATATAGCGCACTATCATTTTGAAGAGATCTCTAGTGCGCTGAATGCGTTATCAGTACATCTGAAACAAAAATGATTCGTAAGAGTGCATATCTGCGCCAAGTGAAGTGATTTAAACATTACTACTGTAAAATGTAAAAGTTTTCACAGGAGGGCACTACCGTTCCTGCCGGTTGTGTATGACATGTGGAGATGATGATGAGTCATCAAGTACACACGCACACACATGGACAGAATGTCCAATCTCTTAATGGCGGATATAGTAACAATAAACGCAACAAAACCAACTTTTGCTAATGATGAATAGTTTTGTTATTATGATCATCAAATGTTATTATTGCAGTAATTGCCACCACAAGTTCCACTGATATGAATATATCAATTTATTGCTTATAATGCGCTTCATGGTCCAATCTCTTACCGATCAGTAGTGCAGGATTTTTTTTCCACAAAACATTCAATTAATGCACATGTAAAAAAGAGAATATGTGGACAATGGGTTTCAAATTCAGCTGCAGAGAAACTTAAGCTACAGCACAAAACTGAGACGGGTGGAGAGTAGTGGTGTGTGCCCTGTGTTCAAAGGGAGCAACAAAGCATAACAAAAAGATAAACAAGAAATTTGAGCTAATGCTCACGAGACACGCAAAAGCCTATAGCAGTTCCTGTTCGCAAACTGTCAGTCTATCTCCAACCATTTCATCGCAATTCATTCTTGGAGTGTGCGCTGCAGCCGAAGATCCCAAAAATCAATAAAACACCTTATTTTGGGAGTTCAGGGTCTTTCAAAGTCATCCATGTTGATACTCCCAAAAAGCTCGTCACTAGTGCTTGGTGTGACAGGCAACATGATCTGCAACCGCTTTCACGAAAGTCTAGCCAACAACAGTAAAATAACTTTTACGGGGGTACTGCTCTTTGATGCCATCGGGCGCAGGTTTCCTTGAACCTAGAAAATTGAGACTTAGACCGTCGAAATCTACGTTGAATGCTGAAAATTTCGTACGCAGCCTGTCCTTGTTTATCTCAATTGTTTTCAGCACAATTCGCTCAAGATGTGTGTCGCAGCCCAAAATCACCCAAAAAATATACAAAACCCCTATTTCAGCGTTCAAGGTTATCCAAGGTCATTGATTTTGGAGCTAATCAAGAGCCAGTGTATGACTTCCAATTAGTGATCAATAGTAACCTACGCCCTATCTTGCACCGTTTCTGAGATATGGCGACTTATTGACTGAAAATCGCAAATTTTTCCAACCCCCCTCTGATTTAGCGCCCCTGCTCGGGGTGACCATTTTCGAATTTATGGAAAATCTTTACGGATCCTGAAACTAGAGTCATCCAGGTTGCCGTTGGTGAAGATTTGGTTATCTCAGCTTGCACATTTTTGACTGATCCACCCGTGCAACAGACAGACGAACGAAGAGACAGAATTGCGATGGCTAAGACGCGCTAGAGCAGTAGCTGCTTTTGCGCGTAATCAGACACAAAACGCCACAGCAAAGTCAAGTAATCAAACCAACCTGAGTCGCCTGTGAGTGCAGCTTGGTCTCAGTTCTGACGTGAACACCCACTAAGTGCTTCTGTTCATCACGGTCGTCGGTCATCTCGTGTAGTTTGCCAGTCGTCACCCGTAGATTGTTGCTGGTCTCCTCCAGGCGTTTCTCAGTCTCCTCCAGCTCCTTGGATTTTTCAACAAGCTCTTGCTTTGTGTCGGCAAACAGTTCACTCACCTACAACAACAATTAACAGCCACCACATCGCTATTCTTTTTCTTTATGCCGCAGAGTGTAAAGAACCAAAGGGCTATCAGCAAATATCAGAAACAAAATCTGAAGAGGCTAAATAAAGATCACTATCGGCATAGGCAGATGTTTCGTGAATTAAAATATAGTTCAGCACTGCAGCAAGTCAGAGATACTCTGCCAAAGGAAAGACATATCTCACAGGTCTCAAGTAACTGTGGCTGATCATCTAGTTGATTGATACAATCATGCTTCCACTAAGTGAGTGAGTAGGGTTTAATGTCCTGCCTGACACAGTATAGGTCATTTCGGGGGACGGCCTTTTCAGGCAGAATGCACACAAACACATAGTAACGGAACAGTAAGTTTGACCTTTACAATAAAAAAAGTGTAACCTTTACAGAAACACAAAAAAAACTAAAATTGTAAGAACTCCATTATACGCGTGCATATGTAATTAACATATACGAATAATCTTTTCTGTTATCCTCCAGACAGTCATCATTCTTATAATGCTGTCTTTAGGAGGACAGGATAGACTAAGGGTGCTTCCACTAAGGGTACAATCGATTAAGACTTTGTTTATCTGGCTATACCAAGAACTCAGTACAACCATTTGTAGCCAATCAAATTCAGTATTTTGCTGAAACCCTGCCTGTGAGAGAGATTCCATATGGTTCTCTAATAATGCATACTGCAGTATTTTTTACTGGCCAGATGTTATATCCATTGCCCAAGGAACAGCATCAAATCACTAGGCAAACACACCACAATTCACAAAATCATAATTCTGGTACACATAGTCACAATGCGATTTTGTATGCTGGCAAATAACTCAACACAACGGACTTACATTCAGAAATTAAAAACTATGTCTCTCTGCATAAGACACAAGCAGCATTATGGGGTGGGAGTGGCAAAAATTACGAATATTTAAAAATACAACGTTAGCATGATACCTTTTCCATTTCCGCAGTTGTGAGAGCAATCCTGTCTTCGAGGTCTTTGATAGTATTCTGCTGCTGACTCAGCTGGTTATGCAGCGCGCTGACAACACAACATACTGTGCAAACATGTCATGCAATATATAACAATTAAAACGTAATGATAGTAACAGTAAATCCAATTAGAAATTTTGGACAAAGCCACATGTGAGGTCAGTTGGCTCCATAAGTCTGATTGGGGGAAACTTGGTCCACAAGACCACAATTGCCAATTAACCAAGTCGTCGATTATGAACACAGTAAAATTTCAATTCCAGCCCAACTTATATGCAGTAGTTACCAAAGCCATGCGAAAAATCAGCTCACGTCTGCACTTCTTCCTTTCCAGCTAAGAGTAACAACCAGTTGAATGGACAGCGTCGAACAGGCATTGACATAATCCATTAAGACATCCACATAACGAGTTAAAACTCTGTTGTCAGATTTATATTCTACCAAATGACACCAGTACCAGTACAGTACCATTGATTGTCACTTCAAATCTGAGCACTGTGATAGTCAACCATCAGGATACTTAACTGTAGATCATTTAACTGACTATCAGAACAGTGGTCAGTCCATGTACTTACTAATAGTTGCCTTCATCGATATAGAAGCCATTCTTGTCACGAGCAGCCTGCAGATCTCGCCTCATTCTCTCAATCTCCTCACAATATTCCTGTTACCAAATCAACATGTTTAAATGTTCACGCAGTTCAATAATGCATAGTCTAGTGGTAACTGGTAATACCAAGGCTACGGTCATCAAACACCTCTGTGATGCATTTTTGTATGATGCGTTTGCTTATGACGAACTGTTAACTAAGGTTTTTAGTTGTGATTAGTTTGTAGTTTCTGTTTCTTTTTTTCCTCTTTTCTTCCTGTTTGCATTGTGTGTTTGTGTTGTTTTTTGTCTTCCTTGTCCATGCTTTATATATATATTCACATTGCTGCCGCTTGCAGACTGGTCATTATTTTTGTATCCCAAATAAACCTATTTCATATTTCATATATAGAATGTAGTACACACTGTCCGGAAGGTATATCTGAACTGTATGTAGTAACTGGGACCGCTGACATATAAATTTATGTGTATAGCAAGGAGTATGACTCAAGCGCCCATAAAACATTCCATTCAAGTTGACATTTCAGTACTTAGCTAAACAGACAATGCACATACCTTAAGCAAGGCTTTCTTGGTCAGCTTCTGGTTGATCTCGGGCTTGTTGGTGATGTTACGTGCACGGAACGCGTAGTCCAGTGTGCTCAGTGTTTCCTGTTTATGCAATATACAAACAGACTCTCAAACTCAATAACCACCAGAGACTTGTCACTTATTTGAATTTGGTGAGATTCTAGTTCCCCACAGCTAAGGGCTGCCATAACCACAGTCTGCCAAAACCAAAGATGCGAGTTAACCTGCACTCTGTTCGGACCAGTTCTCTTTCAGTTTGTCTACAAATTAGTGCTGTGCATGCAAAACACATTATATATTACGCAAGTAGATATCACAGAAGAGGTCATAACTGTAATCAACTGTTAAAAAACACAGATGGGCTTAGTCACAAATCCTGAGAATACAGCTTATGGTAAATGATTAAGCAAAACAAAATCTTTCTCAGAAACTTATTCTCTTCTCACTGCTAAGTTTCGCTTTGAATCTGCAATCATAATTTGCAACTGCAATGTGTTATTGTCCACAAGAATAAGCTTCCAAAAAAAGAAAAATACTCAGAAGTTCTACATTTAACTCATATGGTAATGTCTCAATCTTATATGTACGACATCCGTGAATGCCACATGGCTTTGCTATTGAGATACCTGATAATTAAATCTCGAGAAACTGGACAAATACCAAAACTTTACTTCTTTCGATAAAAGTAAAAAAAACCTAGATTGCTATTTCCTTATCCTCAGAATGAATATCATATTTGTTGCTATATACGGACGCTCGATGATTTGTGGTCAAATGTAATTTATTACAAGCACGTTCCACAAGTACATCTACTAGCCATGCAATTTTTGCTTGTATTGTTTTTAGAGCTCTGTACTGCTGACAGTTAAAACGTCTTTCTGACTGCACAACAATTTTTTACTTACTTTTCATCCATATCTAAAACAAGCACATTTGCAAAAGATGCATTTGCTAACATTAAATAAACAAACGTATTTATGATGATGATGCAATAACTAAACTGCTTGTGAGCAAAAAATTTATAAGTTACAACAACAACGTTGACTGACATCAAGGTTTGTTGAAGCCGGTGAAATCGTAGCAATGATAGACGTCTTCGTCCTGCCTCCTAGCGAGTCTTGCAAGAGTCTTGTTAACTTGCTCTCTCTACACATTCAAAGCTATTGGTCAATTCTACTTCGAAACAATTAGTGAGTGAGTGAGTGAGTAGGGTTTAACGTCCAGCCTGACACAGTATACGACTACACGTGAACAATTAACTTCATAATTCAAAACTAAAATCTATTTCACCATTCAGATTCAAATGCCACTTATCATTCATCAACTAAATAAAAATAAATAAATAAATCATAGAGTTAATTTTGTTCGGTCAAGTCACACTGTTTACAGGTCATCTGAAAATGCAAAACCTGACATTGACAAAGCCCTCTGTTCCTGTTTGCAAATGAATGCATAGATCAATCAATAATTATTGAGACAATGTTATTGCCAAAACAATATCTTACTTACAAATTAATTAACACTAAACATCTTTTAAAACTAAGAAGTACCAGTACTGTGTTGTTTAGATCCCAAAAAAAATCTAACTACCAAACTACAATCCAAAAAATGCCAGCAAAGTGAAATGAAACTAAGACTGTTGCTTACTTTTTATGCGTAATAGACTAAAAACACAAGACAACTGTCAGTAGAAAAACAACACAAAATAGTTGAGGACATCCAAGCAACAGCTAAACTCTTCACGCCAGATCAAAAAAAAAATAACCTGTGCAGACCTGTATGGCACATGCGGAGCATGTTCGACAAGTGCAGTGATGACACGGCCAAGTGTCAACAGACTCTGGTTGATGTTTCCTGCCTCCCTCGCTCGTTTGTCCACCGCTCCCGACCGGCCAATGCACTCACTACCTGCCAAATCCACCTACACAACCAACCGATAACTGCATCAGCAGACACAAGCAAGCAATACTTTCCACTAAGCTCATGGTTACCTTCCCAGTGATACAGTACCTACTGGTTGTTTTTTTGGCTTTCCGGAAAAATGCAGTGATTTGTTGCCGTTTTGACATGAACCTTTCTGAATTGACTGCAAAAAACACCGTTGACCCGGAACAGATGTCGCCACGCCCAGAATTCGAATTGCATGTAGCATAAATAAAGTTCTAAACAAGTGCTTTGTGCCCTAAAAATTTATTTTCTCAATAAACAAAAGTGTTGGCTAACAAGCCGATAAATGCACACAACTGTACAATTATCTTTACGCATAGTGAAATGCACAAAACTAAATTAATCGGTACATAACCACATATAAGTCCCATAATCTGGCACGAAACAGACATGCAAACAATGTGGTTGACCGATTGACGTTAATCAACCTCCTGCACTGCACTGGCTTTACACACTTTCAACCTGGAAAGCTTTTGGATTGTCACGGGCCTTTCCGGAACAATTAAAAAATGTGAAACTTTCATTCTGAAAACAATAAAAAATGACTTAGAGCAGCCCACACCTGGTCAGACCTTCAAACAAGAAATTTGAGCTAATGCCCACACGACGCGCGAAAAACTATAGCAGTTCCTGTTCACAAACTCAAACCGTCAGTCTATCTCCAGCCTTTTCGACGCGACTTTTAAGGGGGTACCGCTCTTTGATGCCCTCGTGCGCGGTACCGCTCTTTGATGCCCTTGTGCTCAAGTTTTTTTGAACCTAGAAAAGCGAGACCTGGACCGTCAAAATCCACGTTCAATGTTGAAAATTTCATATGCAGCTTGTCCATGTGTATCTCAATTGGTTTTGATGCAATTCGCTATTAAAATGTGCCTCGCAGCCCGAAATCTCAAAAGAATCCGTAAAAACCCCTATTTTAGCATTCAAGGTCATCCAAGGTCATTGAATTCGGTGGCAATTGAGAGCCAGTGTACGACTTCCTATTAGTGATTAATATTAACCTAGGCTCTATCTCGCACCGTTATTGAGATACAGCGACTTATTGCCTAAAAATCACAAATTTGTTCCACCCCCTCTCATTTAGCACCCTCATTCACACTGCACAGTCTAAGCTAATAATACACAGAGAGAAAAAACTTACAAGGTTCAATTTTCCAGTCTTCAAAAGTTCTTCACCATCAACCGAGTTTTCTCTGATATGCACCGTTACCATGAAGAGAGTGTGTGAGCGACTACCAACCAAAGCATAGAACAAACACAAACCGTCAGAAGCTAAAATTTCAAACTGCCACACATATCAAACCAGTCCGATCTACCAAAAGTGCAAAAATTCTGCAAACTTACTGCTACATTTCAGTCGGCACCAGTAGAAATAAATACTGAAGTTTTGCACTGATGAAATACCTAATGCATCCTAAACACTCTCTGAAAACTATGCATAAATTGAAACATTTACCAGGAAGATATAGAAGAAGATGAGAGTGGGTGTTTTTTTTCTGAACGCAATGCAGTACAAAAATGTGATTTATAATCAATATAAAATGATCCAAATTAACAAGCAACTAAAGTTACGAAAGACTTTACTCACTAATACTCAGACTCAAAATGTTATCGTACAACTGTCCTCAGAACTGGTCACGGAACTATATACTGAGTTTGTGTTTTGCAAAATTTGTTCAGTGACTTGCGGAATGCAATAAACACAAAGCAATATCAATGGTAACTTGTAGCAATAATGACAAATTCCGTAAACAGCTCGCACATCAAGCTAAATTGCTAACAGAAAGTACAAATCTAAAGGCTAACAAGTTCTATGGCAAGTGTGAAAAACATAAGTAACTTGAATACAGTGCAGCACCACAAACTCGAGATGATTGGGACACAACTCTCTGCTACAGAACATAACGAAAGGTAAAATGACAACTGAGTTAGTAAAGCAACAAAAACCTGACAGCAGCACTAACAAATACGAAGCAAACGTGAAAATTACGAGAACATGAACGGAGAAAAGCCAAAGACAACTGCGAGCACAGCTGGAAAAAAAGATTGTCATCAAACCTGCCATTTATCAGAAGACCTAAATAAGAGTACCTCGAATGAGCATTCAGCAAAGTGGAAGCTGTCTGGCGTTTGGCAGCACCTTGCCGCAGCATCTGATAGACCTGCTCTTTGCAACTCACGACGACCTCCTCCAGGCCTTGTATCACGCACGCACCCTGCAACCAAGTGCACAGCAAATCATAGTCTATCATGTAATCGTCATCTTCATAATCATCATTATCATACCATCAGCATGCAGTCAGCCTGGCCTGTAGCATCACCAACTTCGGTGTGCACCGAAATAAACATCGCAATTATCATAAAAACATGCAAACTTCATCAAGATTTTATATTCCCATCACAATCAAGCGACATAATAATTAAACCTGCCCATGCATGCCAGCGGTTAACAAATTTAATCATAACTTCATAAGCCATCTAATAGTAATGTTTCAATAGTTTTCACTCCACTGTCCACTCACCCTACTCCATTCAGTTAGCACATCACATGGATTGGCATTAAGTATGTCTTAACTGATTCAATTATCTAAAAGAAGCAATCTGAAAGAAGCACGACGACCTGTAAATCTAAAATTTCTGAGTCTAACTTAACATAGTTAAAGACATTGCTAGCTCAGCATTCTCTGCAGTGTGAAAAAAATCTTAAGAAACGATTAATGATATTAGTGAGCATTTTGTTTATTACTACATGAAAATATGGATGTGATGGCAGACGGTAAAACGCCAGTACCTTTCGCATGTTGTCCTCGTAGATTTTGAGGCGTGGATTTTCCACCGACTCAGCGCCAAGCAAATCAGTCAGTTCCTCATTGTAGATTTCTAGAAATGAAACCCGGACAGTGAACTCACAATCCTGTCACACCAAAACAAAGTAAAAACCAGATTGTAGAAAACATTCTTAAAAAACAGCAATACAAAATAGCAAAGTAGTAGAAATTAGAATGATGTGAGTATTTGAAATATCATGATATTATGTATTTAAAAAACAACGAAAATTCAGTGGGTATAATTCCTGCAAAATCTTGGCTAGCAAATAAAGATGACTAAGTCATCTAAGAAATAATTTAGTTACAATTCGCAACACAGTTAATATTTATTTAACTTATCTAGTTACTATAAAACACTTCATCAACCTGAATTATTTATTGAAAAAGGACTTACATTTGTTTATAAACTGTAATTTTGATAACGCATTATTTCTGATTTAATTGAATTACTGTACGACCCAAGTGTCTTTATCTCAGTGGTCTTTAGCTGTCTTACGTTTTGTACTGCCATCAGTTTTTACGGTGAAACGCTAATGCATTCAAAATAAACTTCATTTCGCTATTGACTAAGTCGCATTGCGTGACGACAGCAGATATGCATAATGTCGGAAACACACCTGTCGATGAAGCCGAGAAAAGAGCTGACTCATTGCCCGAGGGATTATACCGACCAAAGGATCATTTTCCCAAGTGAGCGCTGGATCATCAGACCTTTCACCTTCCATCGTGAATGTCTTTCCTGTTCCTGTCTGGCCATAGCTACAGACATATAAACATCAACACTAGCCAAAGTAAACAATGCTAAACATCTACAGCATATAATTTCAGTTCAATTACTAAACTGCTCCTCAGTTACGGTAATATACACTAAGGGCCGGTTTCTGGATCTTAACTGGCCGGTCATGTTAGTGTTAACTGACAGATTTGCATAACTCGTGTTTCCCGTTGCACTAACCAATGGTCAAAATGGCCAAAAATTTAACTGGCCAACATCGGGCAGTTAGCTAACTGTCGATCGTAGTTATCGTATTTAACGCAACTTTTGTACCATTTTGCAAGCAGTTAATTGAAGAATGTGATACTATAAAACGATTTTACCGTATATAGCATAGTCTTCAAAATGCACGAGGAGACATTTGCTGCTACAAATTTTACTACAAAACAAAGACAAAATGGCTGTCCTAGGCCTTGGC
>Ga0209367_1007740_pt1 | contig 14765 bp, 10 predicted proteins | sample WorMetLIZISLAND2_FD_187412 | JGI IMG/M metagenome (GOLD analysis project Ga0209367, IMG submission 187412) | Marine gutless worms symbiont microbial communities from Max Planck institute for Marine Microbiology, Germany - Olavius geniculatus... ... | reverse complement strand
GGTGAACGCGCCCCGCCTTAACCCCAGCCAGATAGGCCGGTACTCGATTTACCTACCCCGGAGGGATGGAATGCTGAGTTAACCTAAGCGGCTGGTTACATACCAAGATGGTTTACCTGCCCGCAGGCAGTCACCCATCGCAGTATTAACCGGGCCCGGCGTACAGTAACTTCGCTGATCGGATCAGACGCGTTACCACTACACCACGCCTACCGCCCAGTAGATCCCGGGAATGCTAGGTAATGGTTGGCAGATATCTGTGATCTCAATTGTTGCAGTCAGTGCAAAGCTATACCACACGGCACACAGTGGTCGTCCGTCGCACATGATCTTAATGAGATTAATTAATCCAGAATGGTGCTCGCTTTTACAATGCATGCCGCGGTCAATTGGCTAATTTTGTTTTACCACTACCGCAGCGACTACCGCAACTTTTTTAACCGCTACTGCAGTACTGCGGTAGTTTTTTACCATTACCGCGGGATTACCGTAGAAATTTAGCCATTTACCGTGGTACCGCAGTATTACCGCTTTCCCCATTACCGTGTCACTCCAGTAGGCAACAGGAATGGCATCTACCCTGTGAAAAACTTCGTCAGTTTCTAAAAGATTTTTCTTGAGCTACCCAACCACCTAATGTGGTGGTTGGGTAGCATTTCACTTAATCGCATTTTGCCCAATCCCATTTTGCCTAATCTTTTTTTGATAGGCGGACCAACAACAACGACTTGCTTTGTCGTTTTTTGCTTCTTTGACAAGCTTTTATTTGTTTTGTCGTTCATTTTTTTTTCTGTACCATTTTTTTCGCCGACCTTAAGTAAGTATACGACGGGTGTCGTCTCATTTTGCCTAATCTCATTTCGCGTCGTATACTTACCCTAACCCTCACCCTAACCCTAGTTCGATTTCGGTTGGGGCTCTGCAGTAGACCAAACTGGGGGAGCGATTAGGCGAAATGCTACGACACCAATGTGGTCTACCTCCAGGTAGGTAATTTATATGGCTCTCAGTTTTCCACGGAAAATTGTGCCAACTTCCATGAGCCATTTTGCAGAATTCTGCGGCTTACCGTGGCCTTACATTTGTCAGTAAGGTAAAGGCAAAGGGAGCCATGCCCCAGCTGGGGCGTAGGCGAGGTGCTCATCTCCCACTCACTGCCGTTGAGCCCGTAGGTGGATAAACCACTTGAGTCCGTGACGCATGGCCAGTCCGACGCCAGACCTACGGTTACCTTCCCAGCCTCGGGGCATCACCGCCCTTTGACCACTGGTACCAAATTATACTGCTTGCTCACAGAGGCACACGTGTGTGAACAACTTGCCTAAGGTCGTTACCCAGCAGTGTCCCGGTGCGGAGTCGAACCAGCGCCCCTGAGTGACCTCCGGATTACAAGTCCGGCACGTTACCGTTAGACTACCGAGCCACATATTTGTCAATAAGCTGTTCAGAAACTTCACTTTCTGAAGGACCAGCTGGTTTTGTGCTGAGTTGGTTTATTCACGATTGTTCTGTATTGCGATAACTTTTAGTAGGGTCCACAGTTTTCGGCAGTTCAGTTTGATTTTTTTCTGCGATAAAATTACATCGTCAAGTCAGTTATCGTACTAGTCATCGGTCACTTTTCAATTTCTGCAAAGTTTTGTGGAAATATAAAAATTCCGCAGAAAAGCGAAAATTCCGCGGCTCGGCTGAAAAATCCGCGGCCCTGGTAATCTGCACCGTATCTCAAATACACATACGGTAATTCAGTTTGTGGTTCATGGAGTTAAACGAAATATCGAAAGCTGCACTACTTTGCTATTAGCTACCATCACACTTGTTTGGACTGCACCTTACTGCATCATCATCATCATCAAGCGCGTGCCTCAAGCTGGAGCATAGCGGTTTCCACGAGGTGCTTCCAGTGTTCTCGATCCTAGGCGTATTTCCAAGCCGAGTTGAGACCAAGATTATGAGGCTGGAGATCTGCTCCCAGGGTACGTAGCCACGTGTGGCGAGGGCGTCCGGGGGGGGACGCTTCCACTCTATGGGCAGACCTCAGATTGACGTTTTGAGTGCTCTGGAGATGTCAAGTGACGCGTCCATCCTTGCCACGTGACCGAAGAGTCGAAGCCAACTTCTCTGAATCAGCTGAGACAGCTGCGGCGGTGAGCCAGCTCGAAGTCGAACCGTGGCGTTGGCTACATGATCCATGTATGGTATACGGAGAATACGACGCAGGCAGATGTTGTCAAAAGCATCAACCTTGTCTAATAAGGCTCGTGTTAGGGCCCATGTTTCAGAGCCATATAATTAGACTGGTTGGATGTAGGTACGATACAGTTGGACCTTGGTAAGAACGGAGATGCTGGAGCGCCATATTCCTTTATTCAAAAGGTTGAAACAGTTTTTGGCCAAACCAATTCGACAAAGCACTTCTGGTTCTGAGCTGCCTGAACTATGAATTTCAGAGCCGAGATAGACGAATGAATCCACAACCTCAACAGGGTTGCCAGATATATAAACTGATGACGGGATAGTAGCTGGGTTGATGGTGGACTGAATCTTGGTTTTCTGCCAGTTTACTTCCAGGCCTAAGGGACGGGCTTCGTCATTCAGTACATCCACGGTCAGTAGAAAAACCTCCAGCATTTCGGCAAGAAGAGCGACGTCGTCAGCATAGTCGAGATCAGTAAAAATAGTCGGATCATTTATGCATGCAGTTATGTGCCTATAAATGGCAAGCACACGGATAAGTTCACGTTCTTATTAGACATCAACAATGTCCCATCACTTTATTATCCGGCCATTTATCTGTGCATTCTACACGCGTTCATAACTGAAGCAATAAGGCATAAAAATCCAAGATTGATGTAAATGTTTTCCATGGTACAGTAGCTGCTACAGCATCTTTCAGCTTTAAAATGTCTAATGTCAGGATTAGGGTTGTGCTGTGCAGTTGGACAGTTTGTATGCATAGGCCTATAAATGCGCGGTTAGCTGAATATTGTGTCGGCACAGGGTGATATTTTCGCTTCCTTGTTAGGCCTACCATTAGCTAAGCCATAGGCTAACAGAAACATTTTCGGCTGCTACGCTGATCAGTAAACATTGGGCAAGTAGGCCTAATAGGACAATTAACATCAAATAAAAAAGGCTTTAGACTATGTTAGTGATTACCAATTAAAGTCAGCTTGTAAGGACGCCATATGCATAGCCCCATCTAAGGCTACCCCAATGATTTTTGCTGTTTTAGAGGACTGATATCATCACATCGTTCTTACACACAGTTGCAAACTGGTAAGTTTTTTTACATATTATGTACATTAATGCTGGTTAATGGCTGAAATCTTGCTCAGTTAACTGCATGAGCATACAGAGGGATGTATTTCAATTGTGCGACCCTACAAACTGTGGACTATTATTTGATACATGAAAATTTACTTCGTAGCTACAGGTAAACCTTTTTGACACTTATTTCAACTTATATTTAATATCTTACTTAGATGCTTTAAAAATTTACCACTCGACCCTATCACCATATGTAGATATTGTACGTTTTTGATATTTATATTTTACCATGTAGTGTAGTCACATAATATGTGTGGTGTGCATGTCACTGAGTAGCAAATTTCTTCCGAAGTCTGCAGATAAAAAAATTGTAAAAATTGGTTAATAGCTTACTTTATTGGCCCACCCATGTACAGCTTGATGGGGACTGTTGTAAGCTTACGACTTTTCGTCAACCTGTTCTACAAGTTGTTGTACAACATGCCATACAACAAATCTACAACAGCTCAAACTTAGTGGATTTTGGGCTTAAAGACATTAATAATGACGTAGTCATACCGCAAGCATGAGTGCACAACCGAGGATATAGAAAGAAGGTGGCAGTGACGTTGTCGGAGTGGGTACCGTAAAATCCAGACACTTTGGCAACACACTGGAGATTGATTGTTTCATTGTTGTCACATTGGCTTAGATGACGACATACGTCAAACGTGAGTTGTTGGCCTAGGTGTAGTGTTTCACCTGTATTGGCGTCCAACCAGGTGTACTCAGGTGGCGGATTCCCATCTGACTCACACCTCAGCGTGTCCTCGTGTCCCAAAAACGAGCTGTTATTTTCTATCCGCGATACTTTCATCTGCAAAGGTCCGTCTGCACAATCAATCAGCCGAACGCGCTTCAACGACCTGTGACCATGATGCGATATGTCGGCGAATTTTATCAGCGTCTAAACCGTAAGCAAAACCGATGCTAAATCGTGTTTGCTTGTAGTATTTGACACAGAAGCGCCGTCTGATCGATTAATTTAACCGTGCTGATAATTTAACACTCAGATTACAACATGCGGTGGTATGACTGCAAACTGCACCGATGGGTCTGTTGTATGTTTGCCCCAAAATGGATGATCGTCTCATGTGCTGTGTTTCCTTGTGAATCAGCTACCACTTACGAGATTGCAAAGCGCTTCTGTAGACCTTCAAGTCAGAAAAGCAGTTACTGCATTTGCCAAATATTGCTCAAGAAGAAAAGTAACAGAAAAGGGAAATAGAAAGTAAAAAACGAACGAAGAAAATGCAATCACTGATTTAGTTGAAGAAATGTTTCAGCAGAAAATGAGAAGTGATGGATGGTGACGGAGTGAAAATAAAAACAGCAAGCGCAAAAATGTTTTTCGTAACAGTTTGTGCAGTGAGATAAAGATAAATCTGCTCGTATCATCCGTGTCTAGTAGGTTACTGATAGTTAGCAGGCAGCCTACAGCTGTAATACTCACATAGGCTACGTCACGTGTGTTGGATTTAGTGGCGACAAAAACTATGAGTTAACTATGGGTTGATTCACAGTTCCTGGTACGTCAATGCAGGCAAGCGGTGCGTTGCAATTTGTCAAGCTATATCCCCAATGACGTTAATTAGCTATTACCACACCGCCATTGGTCTGGACAACCGATCCTTTCAAACCGACCACTCATTTTGTCGAGTGTTAGCCTACGACAAACGCCCCCATGATAATGACTACAAATATATGTCAGCCCAGTGTTGACATACTATGCGGCCGTCCATACGCCTTGCGCTGCGCACTTCTAACTCTTGACTTTAAAGCTGATTTTCTAACAAACAAGATAATGTTTATATCAGTGAGCTGTTTAGACTGGTAGAAAAAAAATCAAACAGCTAAACTTCAAATTGTACAGCAGCAATGATCCTTTCATTTTTCTCTATTATTTTAACTAAACAATAGACATTGTCAGTCAGGAGACCATTCGAATCGTCCAGCTCTTTACTATGAATGGTCCATAACCATGCGTCCATCTGGCACCGTTACGAAGATATGGCGCTTCAAAAATGGTGGGATCACGACCTTGACCGTTTGGGGTTACGTGACGTTATCGGTCACGTGACCATTCGACTTCCGGAAATCGACTTCCTATGGGTGGTCCACAGTGACCATGCGTCCACCTGGCACCGTTACGGAGATATGTCGCCTCAAATATTGGAGGAACAAACGTGGACATAGACAGAAAGACGGAAGAAAGGAAAGAAAAACAGGAAGGGGGAGGGGAAAAAAGAAAACGGAAAGTGGAAGGAAAAAAGGAAGAGAAAAGAAAAGAAGAAAAGAAATAAAACCTAAAGTAAAAAGGAAGGGAAATGGACAGATGAAGAAAAAAGGGGGAAGGGGGAAGGGAAAAGGGCAAAAAAAGGAAAGGAAAAAAGAGAAGGGATAGGGAAAAGACAAGAAAAAAGGGAAAAGTAAAGTAAAGAGGGAAAAGAAGGTAAAGGAAAGGGGAAGCAGAAGATAAAAAGAAAGAGAAGCGGAAGGGAAAGGAGAAAATAAAGGGGAAGGAAAAAGAAAAGGGGGAAGATGAAAGGGCAAGGGAAAGAAAAAAGGAAAGGAAAAGGGGATGGAGAAGGTTAAGGGAAAGGGGAAGAAAAATGGAAAAGGGGAAGGGGAAGGGGAAGGGAAAAAGGAAAAAAAAGGTGAAGGGAAAGGGAAGGTGGAAAAAAGATAGCTTAAGAAAAGTTGGACGCACGGACGCACGCACGCACGGACACTCAGGTGATTTTATACTGTCCAATGCTATGCATAACATTGGATAGACAAAATGCACACCGAACTATATATGCCTTGGGAACGTTCACGCTGATATTGGTTTTCTCGTATATGATCTTGCGTTTTTGGATTGGCAACACGCACGAAGTATACGGACAGACAGACGGACGTATAATTACTTGGATGGCGAATATATATACGTAATAAAAATTGACATTAATCGGAACCGAATATGAATATCAGATAACGAGAATAGTGTGTACGTTTAAATATAAATGCTGCAGCCAAAACCGTCTTCGCAACATCAAATATTTCTGGAGTTTGAATTTTCTGTTCATAACAAATTGACCGCAGCAATAGGTCTATGAACATAAAATCGCCCACTTTACGCTCCGCTTACTGACGCCGTCAGTGCCCTCCACAACTGTCTTATCACCCAAAATGTACACCCCAAACGACAAGAGAAACCACCTAAGCCGTCCGACCACAGTACCAAACAAGAAATTTGAGCTAATGATCACGATAAAGCCTATAGCAGTTCCGGTTCAGAAGTTTGGCTGAAAATTGGGGTGTTCACGCTAAGTTAATATACAAATACAAATTCCCTATCTGGATCGCATTGTGTCGATGGACATGGGTCACTTTTTTGGACCCGGATCCGACCCGACCCACAAGCGTCCGACCCGTGACCCGACCCGCCAAAATTGTCTACAATCTGACCCGCAACCCGACCCGACCCGACCAAACTTCATGCAAATGCAATGCGTTACATTACAGACTATATTTTTACAATAAAAAAGCAGCACTGTGCATTGTGCACTGTGCGAAATACTGAACATGAGTACTTAAGGAAAGGTAACAGTTTTTGCCAATCGCTGAAATTTTGCATGCCTAAGTTGAACATGCATGGCTAATTATTTGTGTAAAAAGTTTTCCTTTACGACTTAAAGCTTAGCTACAATACATCCGTTACAGACAGACAGACAGAAGGACGACAACCATGCCAGTAGCTCGATAGTTACTTAAGTGTGGTCGTCTAAAAAATTAAAATACAAAATAAATACGCAATTTTTTCAATAACTACGAGTATTATTTTTTATCCCGGGTATTATTAGGTCTATTTTATTGTACAATTTATATTAAAGTATCGTAAAGTTACAACGTAGGCTAACTGCAAAGGCACTTAACACAGTGGACGAAATGGAAAGTTAAACAGAATGTTTGCGCCTAAATTGAGAAAACATGAAACTTAAAAAAAGATTTCAGTTTTGAGGCGTTGTCTAAAATTTCGAGCGATGGCGCCGATACGACAGATGATGGCAAATTAAAGTACGTAGCTAAAGCATACAGACAGACAAACAGACGGACGGACGGACGGACAGAATTGCGATGGCTAAGCCGCGCTAAAAGCAGTAGCTACTTTCGCGCGTAAAAATTCGTAAGCGTACGTACAATGCACATTCAAAGGCTTAGGAGAGATCCACGTGAAATTGAACGTTGGTTTTTTATCGTCAGCATTAGGAGCGATATCGCGAGACGTGTTGAAACCGATAGTACATCGGTATCTGCTTCCGTGGTTGCTGGAACTGATGTTTATCACTGACGAATATGTCACCAGACAATATCCAGAGACTTGGCAAAGCACTCCACCAACTGTAAGTTTCAAAACACATGCCTACGTGTTACTACTTCAGCTTTTTAGCAGCAGTGAGTGGCCGACATTTGTTCAATGATTGCAAAGTGTGGATGTTACAAAATACGTTGACAACGACAATTTTGAGAGCGTGCGTAGGCGAAAAATATATCGACACATTTACCTGAAGTGCCGAGAGGTAGTTTAAAGATCGTAGTCAATTGGAATGAAAACCGATCAGTGCACAAAGTGAAAATACTTCTGAGAGCGGCTTGTCAAACAAAATACGAGTATCTCATAAATTACTCGGGCTTACTTCTTTGACCCAAAAGACCTATATGGCCTATTGTAAAAATCATCATCATCATCATCATCATCATGACGTGTAGACAGCTGAGGTCCGTTGCGGCGACTCCCCACGATGTCCACGTTCATCTGCACTCTGCCACATCTGTCTCCAGCTGGCCGATGTTCCGTTGCCGATCTGCTGTATCCAGGTTTTTCGAGGACACCCAGGAAGTCTTTTCCAGTTCATCCCCGGACTCTGATTGCCTTTCATTGCAATGACCTGACATAAAGCTTTGTGTGCAGATGTGGTGGCATCCAGTCTAACAACGTGACCAAACAGTTGTGAAAATGACAATCCGAAAAGACGTTGCTTTATTTCTGGTCACATGATTGTTTTTCTTTTCAGTTTGGCAACGATGTGCGTTTTTTGTTAAGTGGCGTTATTAGTAAATGCGTTACGAGTGTTTTCTAGGTGTTGAAACTGCAAAGTATGTTTTTGTTTAAAATGAAGGCAAAAACATCAATCTTAAAATAGATACGACAGGCGTCTGCCTTAATTAACGCCTCCGCTGTTGTTAATTTAATAGTCTCTCCCTATGTATATCCAAAAGTTTGCTCTTTGTCAGCTCTATTATTATTCAGGTGTAACACTCACTGTCAGGCATTAGTGCATCAGATTGTCCACTCTGGGTATCTTCAAAGCACTGGAAGGACGGCATCCAGCTGCCACTGTAGTTAATGCTGCATAGAAGTTCTATCAAATCATTGACTTGCAACACGGAACTCACGTCCATGCGACATTCAGGCTGTCTCTCTAATGCACAAACAGTCGCCGCAAACATACGATAAAGATTAAAAATGTCAGTATCAATTTAATAAAAAATACGATATTGTGGGATTAGACTATATATATATATATATATATATATATATATATATATATATATATATTTAGTGCAGTCACCGTGTTTAAATATTAATAATTTAGGAAAAGTGAATTTAGCGGAGCAAGTAAGAAAATAATTTATAATGCTGCTCGTGATGCCATTGATGCCTTGTTTATTGTTACGAACTTTGGCAGCATGAGAGAGTGTCCTTTCAACAACTTCGGTCTTAAATAGCGTTCTTTTGTCCAACGGGCGCTCGTGACACGTGTATAGAAGTTTGATTTTCTTATTGTTTGACATGTGTTTGAATGCACTTTTTGTATTTTTCAAAACAAGAAATTTGAGCTAATGCTCACGAAACGCGCGAAGGCCTATAGCAGTTTCGGTTCAGTATATTAGCTGAAAATTGGGGTGTTCAGTGTTCACGCTGCGTTAACATACAAATACCAAATTTTCTATCTGGATCGCGTAACGATAGTTCAGTACAGCCGACGGTGAAAATTTGGTAATCCTAGTTTGCACCGCTTTTGACTGATTCACCCGTGTGACGGATGAACGGACAGACAGACAGACAGTCGGACAGAATTGTTGTGGCCAAGACGCGATGAAAGCAGTAGCTGCTTTCGAGCGTAAAAATATAACAACTCAATCAATGCAATCAACCAGCGGTAGTTAGTGCTGGGCGTTGTGAACCGATTCCCGAGGTAACAGCATCATCGAACAAAATGTCACAAATTACGCTGTAAGATATGCAAACCGTTTCACCAAATACTGTGCATCAGAAATGTACTAAATAATAAATTATTGCGTTCAAAATACAACGAAATCGTACAACGAAAATCTGTCGCTGTTTGAGTCAGATTTGCGGGAATTTGGGATAAAATACAACATCTTTAATACAGTCATGCCGAAGTGCACATAATGATAGTACCGTGGCGCCTCCTTGTGAATGATACAAACTTGTGTCGCAGCCCGAAATCGCCAAAAAATCCATAAAATCCCCTATTTTGGCGTTTAAGGTCATTCAAGGTCATTGAATTCGGCGCCAATCGAAAGCTAGTATACGACTTACTAACCTAAGCCTTAACTCGCACCGTTACTGAAATACAGCGAGTTATTGGCCAAAAATTGCGAATTTTGCTCACCCTCTCTCATTTAGGGCTTTCGTTCGGGGTGACTCCCTTCGAATTTATGGAAAAGCTTTGCGGTTCCTGAAACTAGAGTCTTCCAAGCAGGGATGATGAAAATTTGGTAATTCTAGCTTGCACCGTTTTTGACTAATCCACCCGTGTGACAGACAGACAGGCAGACAGACGGACAGACAGAATTGCGATGGTTAAGACGCGCCGAAAACAGTGGCTGCTTTTTGCGCGTAAAAACCATAAATGTAAATTATCATGTTTCACGTAGACCTACCAAGTACAATAAGATCAGCATATTTCTTGCCGCTTGTGTCTCCGCATACGTCGCAATTGTAGTGTCCGGAATCAGTCGCGTCACACGAGTTTATCGTAAAAGAATGCTGCCAAAGATTGTTGATGGCAGCAAAAGTCGATGTTGAATAGCGCTGGCGGCATACTGGTACATCGTTACAGAGAATTATCCCGTCGTCATTTTTTACCCAGCACAGCTTTTTGTCAGAGTCCGTGAAGCAATCGAACGTAGCCTGTGATCCGCTGATGACCACGCTGTTGCGTGGACCGTAGTTGATAGCGGCTAAAACACAAAAACAACATAGTGTACCGATGCGTTTGAATTAAGGTAATATATTTAAAAACCACTACTCTGCAAACATTCCAAAACCAAAACCGGTAAAAAAATGTCGACAAAAAATTCAACGTTACGATTTGTAATATTTTACAGCACAGGCTAAAAGCTAAGATGCGACTGATACGAGTATTAATCTTCATGTTAGTCGTACTTAGCCTACCTGTAAGTGACGAAAAATAGATCATCAGCTGCAAGCCAACGTACACCATCATGAAAAAACAAACTACGATGATAAGCAGATTCTATCAGAAATATATACAGATCGACTGCAGAATGCTGTCACGACACAGCTATGTTTAGTCGTCCTTTGCCGCTATATATGCCAATGCAGCAAGTAGAAAAGCGTATGAACCGTATACTGAGTCACAGCCTACCAAATCGGCTTCTAGGCCTATAGCAGGATGCTGCTATAAAGTCCGTTGTGTTGTCACCAGTAGCCTTATTAGTCAGTCCGGAAACGATAGTTTTCGGTGGGGACTTATATTATGCTGGCGTTTATTTTGTCGGTCTCTAAAGCGTGCAGCGCACCCAAATTTTCACACGCGTTAGAAAATGACCAAATGTTGCTAGCGCACCCCTACCGGAGACGGCAATTTTTCTTAATTTTTTTTACAATGAAGGTCAAAAATTGGTATAAAATTCACCGAATGTGCGCCCATAACTTCGGGGTAGAGTAAATAGCCCAACGAAACTTTGCCATTTGACGTGCCGCTAAGTAATGGTAATAACGCGGTACAACTTTTTGGGGGAAGGGGACATCGCCCCCTTAAAATTTGGGAGCGCAAAAAATATCTAAAATCTCGTGCAATTTGAAGCAACTATTTAAATTTGATTGCAAATATCTCTGAAGTCCATAAAGATATTCACAAGCGAAAAACCGCTTTATCAACAACGATTTTTCACGCGTTAAACAAAAAGGGGTAAACTTTGGTCCACTTACAAAAAAGTTATTAGCACGCATGTTGACCTACCCTAAGTCGACAGTGTGTTCTGCCTACGCTAAGAGATATGAGTTCGAGCCACGTGACTTTGCTAAAAAAGGAATTTTAACCTCCCCCAGTTTGTGCAGTAACCATAATGCCAGTCAGTCAGAAATTAGGCATATTTGGCCTTTTAAAGTCAAAAATGGCAATGCAAGTAAAAAGTGGGACACTATCTGGGGTAATATAAAACAGCATAACAATGTCCAGTTCTGCCAAAAATCAGTTTTTCGCTGATAAGTGCACGGCATGATTGTCACTGGTTTTTCAGCTACATTGTACCAGCAAACCTACATTAAATTTAATATCATGATAAACAGCTATAAAAATTTTTATAATTTATAAGTTTTTTGCCACAAAGTAATAAATTAAACAGAGACAGACTCGGGCGTTGTGAGTCTGTTCCATCTCTTCTCAAATCGTTTTTTTTACATTTTTTCCGATCACAACAGCTTTATCTCAAGCATACCTCTATTTTCGCTCACTAGCCACAGACTGTCAGCAAATGAAAAAGTATGGTAATGTTCGACACCAATACCAAGTAAGTACTTATTCTTTAGTTCGTCAAACAAAACTCAAACAAGCGTTAAAACGTTTTGACAACAAAAAATATTTCTATATATTGTACCTCTTCATCCGTAAACGTTAATTATAATGTCGCTACTTCGCAACATATAATTTTGACGCTGTGAATGCATAATGTTAGATATAAACGCTTGTGTTTTAGCTTACTTCTGTCCCACTTTTCCTCTATTTTTATCTGTCCCATTGTTATAGCATAGATTATAAAATCATCATCATCATCATCATCATCATCATCATCATCAGGTCGAGTCTCCTCGGGCAATGGCACGCCACTCGCACTTGTCCTTCATTAGCGTCTTCAACTTCACTGTAGACTACAGACTACAGTCATTCTGTCAGTCTGTCTGTAAACACTCCTACGGCCGCAATTTTGATTCGATATTGATGAAATTTTGCACAGTGATTCGGGGCCAGAAAAGTAAGATCAAATTTTTTTGGGATAAAAATCTGATACTTCCTTCTCTTATTTTACCCCAATTTTTAAAAAAATTTTATTATGACCTAGGGGGACTTCAAAGCGGTATAACTCGGTCCCCGTAAAAGATAATTGCGCGCTGTGTTTACCTACCCCTTATTTTCGCAGTCAAACAATCTAACGGCGTTATTTAAATTTACCCCCTATCAACCCCTTGTTGCCATAGCAACCATTCAAATGTTGCGACATTTTGCATTACAGCCAATGGAGATTTCAAAGCGGCATAACTCGATCGGTCCCAGTAAAAGATAATTGCGCGCTGTTTCCGCCTTCAACAGCTAGAAATACTTAGAAATATTTTCGAGCCCGGGTTATGCGACGGTGTTATTTAAATTTTTTCTTGCCAACCCCTGTTGCCATGGCAACAAATTTTGGGACAAAATTGACTATAACTCGACCCCCGGGAAAGATAATTGCGCGCGAATTGCACCTACTCCCCTATTTTCGTATCCGGGCTATCCGATGATGTCGCTAAAATTTCTCCCCTGCCGACCCTGTTGCCATGGTAACAAATTATGGGATGGTGTCATTTAAATTTGTCGCCTGCCGACTTCGGTTGCCATGGCAACGAATTTTAATGACAAAATTGACTACAACTGGGCTCCCGTGAAAGATAATTGCCCTGTTTGCACCTACCGCTTTTTTTCGGGTCCGGGCTATCCGATGATGTGGTTAAAATTTCTCTCCTGCTGACCCTACCATAGCTCCGAATTTTAGGACAAAATTGACTCTAAATCGGCTTCCACAAAAATAATTGCACACAGTTTTCACTTAGCTCCTATTTTCGGGCCCGGGTTACGCAATGGTGTCATGTAAATTTCTCTCCTCAAGACCCCCTGTTGTCATGGCAACCAATCGTTTTTATTCAAAGACAAAAATGGCTGCAGGTTCACAAGAGCGTCAAACTCTGAAACGCAGCTACTAAGCTAGGCTATATAGCGTGGCAATGGGACAGATACCTCGTTCCACAGAACGTATTTCTAGTTCTTAGTCAATTACACCGTGGGCCAATACAAAACGTGCCATTTTACTTTTGTCCATATCTTTGCCAATTATTGGCCGATTTTCAAAATTCTTTCATCAGCACACTCTGCAGACAATTTGCAATAAAATAGCTATTATATATTCCACCACACCGTAAATCTGTTTTTACATTACCTCGCAAAATTAAAATGTAAAACAAAAGCTAAAGATAATAACAAATACTTAAGTATAGAAAAAAAACTCTTCAGACAATTATTGCGGTGAATGATCCATATGATACTAAGATATGTTAGATCTACAGTCTACACAGTCTAATGTCATACGGATCATTTACCGCAATGTTGGTCCTAAATGTTTTTTGTTTTATTTACCATAATGTTAGTTTGCTATTATCGTTATATTTTACTTATATTTTACAAGGTCGTGTAGAGACGCATTTACGGTGTGGTAGAATATACAATAATCACATTATTTCACATTGTCCGCAGAGTGTGCAAGTAAAAAACTTTTAAAATTCGGTCAATAATTTGCGAAAATATAAACAAAAGTAAAGCGGCACGTTTTTTCTTGGCCTATCCTGTAGATCTTATCATAATAGCTTGCAAAGTGTAAACTGCAAAACTAACACTACATAAGCAGTATAAAACAACTAATCTCATATCTTAATGTCATCTCAAGTGCGAAATGCGCAGCTTAGTGTTGCTACTAATGTTACGTTCAAGAAGTCCTGAATTTAGTTCGAATTTTAATCAATTATAAAAATTTTAACAGCACATTTTTAACGACTAAACGATGAACTAATCTTTAGTTTTCGCAGCCCTAGTATCAGGTAAACGTCTACTTTACAACTAAGGTGATAAGCATTGTCAGCGTTTGACGACGCATAGGCCTAAAGATTTTTTGCAGCTATCCGGTGTCCAGTGCAATCAACCAATAACACGCAGATACTCCGGTCCAAGTTGATCATAGTAATGAGGTGAATCCTGCAAACGACGACAATCAGGGTGGGTCGCTAACGGCTCATAGCAGTCTATACGATCGTAGTGATCGAACTGCGAAACACCGGCAGGGCTAATGTCTCCCGGTGATCCAACGTCGGGCGGGTTGTTCTGTGAAGCGATCGA
>Ga0209367_1007739_pt1 | contig 14765 bp, 5 predicted proteins | sample WorMetLIZISLAND2_FD_187412 | JGI IMG/M metagenome (GOLD analysis project Ga0209367, IMG submission 187412) | Marine gutless worms symbiont microbial communities from Max Planck institute for Marine Microbiology, Germany - Olavius geniculatus... ... | reverse complement strand
TTCCACAGTGAAGATTTCGTGATCCTAGTTTGCACCGTTTTGATACAGATCACGAGTGTGACAGACGGACGGACAGACAGACGCCCAGACGATGGCAAAGACGCGCGAAGCATTCTGCTTTCGCGCGTAATAAAATAACAGATGGCAGATAGGGGGTAGGCAGGCACCGTATGCAGTTTTATTTCCCTCGTTTTTGGCGGTTTGATTTTATCAGTTTGGCCCGTCCCTTTCACAGAATAGTCCCCGTAACATCTCTGTCCGCAAGCCAGCACGTGTCACGTTGCTTGCTTCATATTGCGTCAATTATTCTCGGCTCGCTATTGACTGAAGCTATAGGTTAATATCCGGCTGCAGCCGCACAGATATACGGTAACGACTAACGAACTGCCGACGTGATTTATAGCCCGTTTACACGATCGAGCAAACTTCAAGCAAACGTCGAGCAAAATCGAGCAAATAGAGCACACGTCGTACACGTGTATTTTGAATTCATTTGCTGCATGTTTGCTGGATGATTGCTCGATGTTTGCTTGATCGTGTAAACGGGGTATTACTGAAACACCGAGCGGTCGTTTATTCATAGGCCTTTACTCATAACGTTACGAGATAATGATATGACTTCACTTTCACTGATGAAATTCCGGCACCACCTCCGTAGTCATATGTAGGCTAATGTTCTGCCAAAGATGATGACCTATATTAGGCATTAATAAAAAAAACAATACGACCAATAATGGTCTTGCACGCTGTCTGGAGTGAGAAAAATTGCGTGGGTGTTTTTTTTCTGCGGTTATGTGACTGTTAAATAATAAAATTTTGCAAAGGTTTCTTTTTTTACGTAACTACATTCTGTATTCAATACGTGTTAAATGACAAAAGTGTATATCCGGATTTGCTCAAATGTTTTGCAACATTTTATTTATCTTGTAGCTACGGTTTTTTGCAGTGCACGTCATGGAACAAGTGATAATACAGTTTACAGTCGTCAAGTTAAACGACTCTCTGTCTTCTGAAGTTTGGTCGCATACTTGAGACATGATTTATATACGTTTTGACACATCAATTTTAGCAAAATTTTGTAACCTGATCTTTTTCTATTTTTCGATTTGTTTTCTCTGCCATTTGCCGTGAAAAAAAGATTTTCAATATTACAGCGGTAAAGCATGCAGTCTGCGGGTTAGACTGGTGCGGCGTGGAGCCAAGCATTAATAAGTCCTATGTCCGGAAGCAGCAAAAGACACTAATGAGGGAACTACGGGCTATTCACTTCCAGTGGCGACAGCACGTCATTACTCTGACATCGATGACGCAGTCAGCTTCAATCTACGACAATCTCCTCCAGGACAAAAACCCCCTCTACGAAAAAAACCCACAACAAAACCCTCTTCTACAATAAACCCCCATATACGACGAAACCCCCTCTACGACAAAACTCTCCCTAGGACAAAACCTTCTTTACGACAAAACCCTTTCTACAACAAAACCTCATCTACACAAAACCCCAAAATTCAAACCCCAAAGACAAAATTCCATTTAAGACAAATTTCTCTCTACGACAAACTCTTCTACGACTAAACCCTCTCTACGACTAAATCCTTTTTGCGACAAAACTTTCTATGACAAAACCCCTTCTACGACAAAACCGCCTACGACAAAAACCTTTTCTCTGCCATTTGCCGTGAAAAAAAGATTTTCAATATTAAAGCGGTAAAGCATGCAGGCTGCGGGTTAGACTGGTGCGGCGTGGAGCCAAGCATTAATAAGTCCTATGTCCGGAAGCAGCAAAAGACACTAATGAGGGAACTACGGGCTATTCAGCTTCAGTCTACGACAATCTCCTCCAGGACAAAAACCCCCTCTACGAAAAGAAACCCACAACAAAACCCTCTTCTACAATAAACCCCCATATACGACGAAACCCCCTCTACGACAAAACTCTCCCTAAGACAAAACCTTCTTTACGACAAAACCCCCTCTACAATAAAACCTCATCTACACAAAACCCCATATATGACAAACCTTCCACTACGACAAAAACCCCTACGACAGACCTTCAACGATAAAATCTCTTCTAAGACAAAACTCCTTTTACGACAAAACTTCTTCTACGAAAACTTTTTTTTCGACAAAATGCCCTTAACAACAAAACCCCATCTACACAAAACCCCTTTTATGTAAAACCCCTTTTACAACACAAACCCTTACGACAAAAACTCTTACGTTAGACCCTTAACGACAAAATCTCTTCTAAGACAAAATTCCATTTAGGACAAATTTCTCTCTACGACAAACTCTTCTACGACTAAACCTCTTCTACGACAAAACCGCCTACGACAAAAACCTTTACGACAGACCTTTAACGACAAAATTTCTTTTAAGACAAAACCCCTTTACGACAAAACTCCTTTTACCACAAACCCTTTTACGACAAAATGCCTTCTACAACATAACCCCATCTACGCAAACCCCCTATTTATGAAGAACCCTTTTTACAGCAAAAAAAAGTCTTACGACAAACACTTTTACGTCAGACCCCTAACGACAAAATCTCTTCTAAGACAAAACTCCCTTTACGATAAAACCCCCTCTACGACTAAACCCTTTTTGCGACAGACAAAACTTTCTCATTGACAAAACCTTTTCTATGACAAAACCGCCTACGTGTAAACTTTTCTGCGACAGAAACCCCGCTGCGCCAAAGTCCCCTTTACAACAAAAACCCCTACGACAAAAAACCATACGACGAAATACAGCTAAATGGTTTACCATAATTGCAGTAAAATATGACAAACACAAGGGGTTCTGTTCTAGAAGGGTGTCGTACGAAGATTTTGCTGTAGGGGGCTTTGTTGCGGGGGTAATGGTTTTGTCTATACCTCAATCAGCTCGCCTTGAGCTCTCCTCAGTGCAACGCCAAGTTAGTTACGATGTCCGGTGCATCGCTAGTAGGTGTAAGTAGTGCACTGACCTTACGGCTCTCATCATCGCCACTGCTGCTGCTGCTGATCGTCTGACGTCATAATGTCAGACTCTTATAGGTACACCTATATGTGCCTCAACGCGCCACATCCAGAAGGCAATCAGAAATCACGTTAACCCTTCTACAGATGCTACTTCTCGCCTATTAATTTATTTATCGTGAAAAAAAGTAGTTGGTATAGCTACTACACGTCACCTCATGAAATGACGTGTTGCATGGTTATCACGAGCTATTTAATATTTGAATGACAACTTACTGTCAGTTTATTCTCACTATTACGTACAAAGAATAGGGGGCCTATTACGAAAACAGTAGTTCGTCGGTCCTTGGTTCTTTCATTATACATCCATACAATGGCGCTTTACAAATAAGGACTACTTACTTACTAACTTACATTTAAGAATAGTGTTGCCGTCGTCGACAGCGATGTAGCGATTGCAGGCTTACGTACGCGCTCGCTATCACGTTATCGCTAATGTGGACTGCCGCTGAAGCCGTTTAAGCTTATTAGGGTATTTACACGATCCAGCAAACGTCCAGCAAACTTCCAGTAAATGTATTCAAAATACACGTAAATTGCTGGACGTTTGCTGGATCGTGTAAACACTCCATTATATTTCCGGTTTATTCCAGACGTCTTGTCGCCTCATGCAGTCATGCGCTACTGAGCAGCTTACTTTTACTATTACCCTTTGTTGCTTTTTTCTGAAACTAATAAATGAACGTCTTCAAGACGTACTTAGTCCGTATCGCTTGCATGCATTGTGTCTCTCTTGTCCCAATGTTTCCAAAGCCAAAAACTGAAAGGTTCTTGTTATTGTTTATTTTCTGGTTGATAGTTGTTGTTGTTGTCATCCGTTGGCGTCAAAGGGTTAAACCGTGCGTGCGTTGGTGAGCAGAAGCCAGCGAATTAAATTAATGACAGAGGGGGGGCGTGCGAGCTGATGGGCGGAAGACAAACGCGTGATAGTCACTCGTAATCATCAGTGACGTCTTGTCAATAAGGGGAAGTGGCACAGGGGTCATTGGCAATCATTGCCTACCCCAAATTTTTGGCTGTCAAAATATTGTCAAAAAATCTTCTGTCAAAAACTTTTCGTCCGAAAATACAAAAATTGGGGCTAAAATTCCATTTTATGGAAATTTAGGGGCAAAATTAAAATTATGAACACCCATAATCATGCTTTTAATTGTTTCTTGCTTTGTTTGTCTACCATTGTAGTGAAAAGATTCACGAAATCTCACTGTCGAAAATTTGCAGCAACTCTTTCCTCCGCCTATGTTTTGATTTTAACCCAGAACGCCGCTGGAAATCAGTCCCTCACACAAAGACATGCACAGGTCTGCTTCGCGCTCGTTGAAACTGTGTCCTAATGAAGATTTGCCACGCGCCACAGCGACTATGTCTCCAGGGCCGATGAAATGCTAGCACGCCATCTCATTCGCATTTGTCACATCAGATCATCATTCCTCGTACATTACAGCGTTGTATTGCGCAACAACAGCTTTTATACACCACTCTGCAGATTAGTCCTATAGGCTTACACGTCTTTATTTACCATAAATCGTAGCATAATGCAACAATAATTAAAATAAACTGAACTTAACTGAACTTAACTAATGATACAGACAGGCCATATACTAATCGAAATATCAGTCAACACATCCCTATTTGAGCTATCTCATTATATGCTACAATGCTCGTACTACAGATAAGCAACAAATGCAAACTTTGACTGGGGGCAGTGCCGGCGCTAGAGAGTTGGAGGCCCCCACCCAAATACAAGTGTGAGGCCCCTATAATGGGGGTCTGTGGGCGAAGCCCCCAGCGGGATCCATTGGCAGTGCCCCTGGTCAGGGGACAGGGAGAAAAGCTAAAACAATTTTAGCTTTTGGACAAATTTGCCGGCAAATTTGCCCACTTTAAAAAATTGAAATCGAAAAAAATCAGATACAATTTGTGTTGTCTTTGCAAAAATGAAGTCTAATGGACGGCAATAGGTCACAGAATACTATACATTAATGAAAAGTAATAAACTTGTCCATTTTGGGTAAACTTTTCACGTGTTTAGTTATTTTATATTTTGAATTTATTTTTCAAAAACGAAATTTTTTTTATACTTAGCATGAGGCTCCTGAGCATACGTGAGGTCCCCCCGGCCGGGGAGTAGGGAAGGCCCTTCCGCCGGCTCTGACTGGAGGCTTAACCTTCTACTTCCCCAAAACGTTTTCTTTTCATTGGGTGACCTCACATCGCTTTGAATATTATATTGCACTGCAAGCTTTTTAGGAACAGAATATTTCTTAATGCGGCTTCAAATTAATGACCAGCAGCGAAAAAATGGCGAAATGCTGTTGAACAAATGTTATACGGTTTCCGGCGTAGTGGCGTTGATCAGCCACGCGAAGTAGTGTTAATAGGCCGCGTTACAGATGCTGCCCATCCGTCCGTCCGTCCGTCTGTCTGTTCTGCACCGTGGGCTCCTATAGCTCGAAGCGAGGCGAAGTAGTGTTATTACATTGGCTCTAATGCATATTGCATATACGACTGCGACGGCGCATAAAAGCAGCAGACGGACGCGAAATCAAATCGTTGATCACCATCACGCATTGTGGCCGGTTCGCCTTAGCTGTTGACAGGCGGGCAGGCTTGCTGGGTGGCTGGGTGGGTGGTCTGATGCGGTGGATAATGCCACCCACGGCGTAGAAACGTACGACAAACGTCCATTAGCTCTAATGAGAACTGTGCGTAATCCACGCGCGACGGACAGACGGACAGACGACAGACGGACGGACAGACATCGACGTCGTGAGGCGATGCATAAAGCCAGTGAGTGCTCCACTGCTGCAACTACAGGGAGACTGTATGCCATCTTGGGTGGTTCACATAGGCCCTATGGAAGGCGACTGTTTATATGGGGGCACTCTATGGAGAAGATAATTCAGAGCAGGACGGGCCTGCATGCTGTCTTACAGGACTCGACAATGTTTTTTCATCGCCGTACTGATTGTACAAAAGCTGGCATCGAACCGATTATCCTGCAGCTCTGCAGATCAAAGTAATTCATAGTCCGTGTCTGTCTGTCTGTATAATGTAGATTAAGTTTGCTGTATTTTTGTATGATTTATGTGTATTGTACCATAATAATAAATTACGCCATCTGGCGACGGCAGTGTTTGAATTGTGAAAAATCAGGGGAAGTTGAGACCGAACAAAATTGTGACGTAATTATCATATGCATACAATACGTAGCTGACCCCCTGTACATAATTTGACAGTGTGTTAGGGGGGTTGAGAAAACAGTTGGGGGTTCAACCCCCAACCCTCTAGCAATTTAAACACTAGGCGACGGACACTTTGGGTGGTTCCTATGATGGCGGTTTTTTCCTAAGTAAACCTAAAGGTAGACATCAGACAGTCGAAACCGAATATCAGCTGACGAAAAGACTCAGCAATGATGAAATGATGCAGCTCAGCCAGAAGCGTTTGCTCAAAATCGAACATTATTTTGCACAGTTTGCGTTTTTTTGCTTTTAAGTAACTAATAGCGCAACATGAGCATAAAAGCGCCCATGCTACTAAGGTCTAACTGACGACTAACTATCATCGCCCAAGGTGTAGGGGAAAGTGCCCTGATATGGGTGGGTCCCTTAAGGAAAAATGTGTCTGACATCAGCAATTTTTACAATATTTTGCTATTTTTTGCTGCAGTGCTTTACTATCAGTTCATTTTATGTAATACCATTATAAAAATGTTAATTAGATATTTTACAAGAGCTAAAAATTTATCGTAGTAAATCGTGCCCATATTAGACACAGTACGCCTAATATGGGCCCCTAAGTTTTCATTATGGACAATATATAAAAATTAATTTTAAGTTTTAATTTTAACTGTGTTACATATAAAACAACCTGTATGGTAAACTGGGGCAGCTAAGCCTCCTAAAATAACATTAGGCTTAACTATAACAACTTCTAACACAGATAAAGAATAAAATAGTGAGCCGTGCTTATCCAAAAGTGATACAAAAATGGGAAATGCGTAATTGTAATATGGGCACCTCATTTCCAATTGATTAGTTAGTCTATTTTTAAGCAGGGTTCCAATTATGGGCCCTGTGCCAGTAATAGGAACACGGCCCGTGCCCATATTAGGCGCGTGGGATGTATGACGATTTTCACTGAGTGTAGGCCTACAAAAATAGAATAGGCAAATGGATTTATAATTGTTCAATCCTGAAAAGACATGAAACTTTCTGTATAAAACACATAAGAGAGTTATTTGATAGTGCATTGCAAGCCGAAATAAACACATTGAATTTTAGCTATAACTTTTAGCATTTTAGCGTATTTCAGAAAACTGTGAACATTAAAAAATCCCGTACTTCAACAACAAATTTTTCTGTCAATGCAACGTCTGGATATGTTCCTCTGTTGTATACGCCAAGTGCCGGCTTGATTCAGCAGTTAGTAAATTTTTTGACAGCGGTTACCCATATAGGAGCCGACCCATATTAGGGCACTTTCCCCTGCACATCCAAGGAAAAACAGAAACCACCCAATTTCTCTGACTGTATCCTGCAGTGTGGGCGCATTGCATACTGTAACACTATTTTATTTACCACATTATCACTTAGAATTCTATCACATAAATGAACTTGACTTGCTCATAGCATTGTGTTGCATCGTCATTTGTTATCTGTCGGCGGCAGCTCGGCGTCCATAAGAACATGATCAATATCATTATGATGATCACCTCACTGAGTTTATCAAAAAATCTCACCCTTTCAAACTCTTGGCATACAAATTACATCGAGTGACCTACCATTATATCTCTGCCACTGATAGTTATTTCATAGAATTAGCCGCAGCCAGATTATTAGGCCTAATGGTAAATTTTTAAATGTCGTTGTTGTAGAGAAGAAAACTAAAAAAACATGTCAATCCAGTACCGACATATATTATGCGGCAATCAGATCAGATCAGATCACACGATCAAAAGATCAGAGTTAGGATTAGAGTTGTGCAGTGCAGTGTAGGCCTATAACTAGGCGGATAGGCCACACTGCACTGCACAACTCTAACCCTAACTCTGACCTCTGATCTTTTGAGCGGAAAATTGAGACATCAGTTAATTGCTTCTGCCATGCTAAACATTTTTAGGGTTAGGGTTCTATACGCTTTTTCACGTTAGAAGCTAATGATCGAGCACACAGACGGACGGACACAGAAACGAACGGGCAAGACTCGTAATGCGGCCTATAAGCACAACCGCATAATTAAGTATTAGGCATATCGGAATTACTGTACAGCTCGTTCACTGGCTTTTGCCTATTTTTAGAAACTTTGACCGTGTGTAGTGCGACTTGCCGCGATGCACACTGGGGAAAATATAGGACTTGTGGCGGCACCTTGCGAATGCAAATACATCTCACGACTTCAGTGCTCTTCGACGACAATCGTTTTCACAATTGCATGGCTGCATGGGATGATGGCGTTGATGGACGGATGACGCTGTTTGATGCATGGTTTTATTCACATTTGCTCAAAGACCGCATCTAATTTTTTCACAACTATTTAGTTTCAATATTATGCTGTGCTTGAATGTCGTTTTAAATGCGTCGCTTCAAGGCGGTTAGGCGTAGGCCTATCTAGGCCTACAATGATAATCGTTCGCGAGCAATAATTTCTCCCTGTAGCTTACGGGCCTACTCATGGAAAATATTATTAGCCTTTTTCCTTTTACTCTGTTTTAGATGACATCTCAAAGTAGACAGAAAGTGTGTGCCGTATTTAAGAGTATTCAGAAATCAGAATAGCGTTCCTGTATAGATGGACTCTTCTGGACCGGCATATCCAAATCACGGCTTCTGTACTTTGACATACATGTATCTTGATCGAGGAACGTGCAGCTGACCACGGCTTGCGGATAGAAGATGTTTGTAGCTGTCGATGCTGGAGACAAATGGGCAGAAATCGACAGGTATCCAGGAGCCATGCTCTGTCGACATTTTTGTACACTTGGATGCACAGCCGGAACCTAATCCGGTCAGTGACATCAAGCCAGTTTAAAACACGGCGCCGGAAATGGGTCTGTCCTCGATCGTAGGCCTACTTGCCGCAGTTTGACACGATTCGCGCAGCTGCATTGAGAACACATTGCAGCTTGCCTGTCGTCTTCTTTGGATAGCCGGCCTTTCTTATCTTACCTTACCTCAAGAGTGGGCACCTGAGCGGCGCTGAGGCCGTATCAGTTCGCCCAATGCGCATACCCAAATGTAACCATATTACGGTCACAGGAAACGGCTATGAAGCCATTGACGGCTGTAAAGCCGAAATCGGCGTAAAAGCCGAAAATTAACCGGTGCATGAGCGTTCGTAAAGTACAGTAGTCTACTTTTGTTTTATCAAATTTTGGTCGGCACTTTGTTGGCGTAAACACTACAGATTTTTAAAATATTTCAAGTCATCGAAGCACTAAGCCCCACCAGCCACCACCACGTCAAGGTAGCCGTCCAGCCGACCAATCGACAAACAGAATTTTAATAACAAAAATAACATTAAACTAGCATACATTAGTATAATACTGCATGTTTATTTTGGCAATTACTGTTTTAGATTACATTAACTTGACGGTTTACAATGTCGTGTAACGGTGTAAGAGCGTCCAACGACCAACGTAGGCCTACGTCACACGCCCGAGACAACACAACTCATTTTCTACAGGATAAGCTGATAGAGCAAGATGATTGCCAGTTACGTCGTGACATGGGGAGGGCTAGAGAAGGTGGGGAAAACTGCCCCTTTTTCTCCGAAATTTGGGAAAAAAATGTCTTTTTGTCGGAAAATTTTTGCTTTAAAAATCTAGCTAATCATTTTAAAATGTTTGTAGCTGTCGATGCTGGAAACAGATCGGCAGAGATCGACCAGGTATCCAGGAGCCATGCTCTATCGACATAGCAATATAGCGCGTCTTAGCCATCGCAATTCTGACGTCCGTCTGTCCGTCCGTCCGTCACACGGGTGGATCAGTCAAAAACGGTGCAAGCTAGGATTACAAAATTTTCACCGTCGGCTGCCTGGAAGACTCTAGTTTTAAAAACCGTAAAGCTTTTCCATAAATATCAAAGGGGTCACTCCTAGCGAGAGCGTAAAATGAGGGGGTAGGAAAATTTTACGATTCTGAGCCAATAAGTCGTATATCTCAGAAACGGTGCGAGATAGGGCCTAGGTTACTATTAATCACTAATAAGGAGTCGTACACGGGCTTTTGATTGCCACCCAGAGCAATGACCTTGGATGACCTTGAACGCCAAAATAGGGTTTTTTATGGATTTTATGGCGATTTCGGGCTGCGACACAACTCTGTAGCGTTCGCAAGGTGTCGCCACGCAACTAACGCGTTATGCAATGCAGATGGAGATTTTGGTATTTGTATATTAACTTAGCGTGAACACCTCAGTGGGCAGTGGGCCTTGATACATGCACTGCTGTCGCGCGTTCCCTTTGCGTTAGCTTGGCTTTCTTGTATGTAAATTCGGAGGGGCGTAATTAAAATTTTGAGCACCCATAATGTTTTCTGTCGGAAATTTGTCACTGTGTCGAAAAAAATTGCAACTTTTTGCCTTTCCCACTTTTTTAACCTACGAAACCGCTGTGGACTGCCTTTACCTTATTGAACTCAAGTCACGTGACCTCGTAAGACTAAAAGATTCCGTCCGTCATAGCGTGATGTTCCCAACTTTCCGCCCGCTTTTTAATGACGCCAAAAAGACGACGGCAGCGCATTGGTTTACAGAGAGAAAGAGAGGGAAAGTGAGAGAGAGGTAATTAAGCTGTGCAGGGGGCGGCACAATTTGTCGTCGCCAGCTGCGGCGTGCACGGAGTACGCTAATGCCGTTACTGTTGGCGTCACGCGCGTGTATGCGTCCATGGTAATGAAATTATTAACCACACACCAGATTGCAATCGACAGCAAGTGATAATCCTCTAGTCTGAACTACGAGAAGCAGCAGGTGTCCCAGGCAATATGCCCAGTGACATTACTAATCGCAAGCAGGCAATGCTTAAGCGTACACCAAGTAAGTCTTATAATGCACCGTGTATAACTATAATATAATTTAAAAAACGTGCCACTGTTATTTTTGGAATAACTCCGTGCAGCACCGTGCAGCATTAGCCGATTTTGATAATTTTTGGCGTGCAACATCAAGAAAACAACTTGACATGAACGACTTTAGTTTAGTCCACCTCACCTTTATACTGTCGCTAAACTACCATGTGAAATGCAGAAGTCGTAGTTCAACCGTTTACAATAATGAATTCATAATGGAGAGCGAATGTTTCGGCTAAAAATACTGGAAACGACAAAATCATTGAAAATTTGTTACATATTTCACAGTAATTATATTCGTTTTAAAATTTTACGTCGATGAACTGAAATGACGCATCAACAGTAAATGAGACGCTCTGCGTCGGTGGCTATTAAACATGCTGTTGGCGAGTGGCGTCAACGTCCACCGCTTGCATTCGTGCTGGATGAGGACATTTGATGTGACGTAACATAACATTGTAAGACTTTCTGAGTGATAATAACTGTTAATAACTCGTGTTTGTCGCTATTTAGGTAACCATTTCTAAGCCGACGCATGCGTTACCCAGTAGTAATTCATGCTGTAAACGACCAAATAACGACTTCTGAATTTTACAAGGTAGTGCAGCAACAAGGTGGGCTAAACTACAGTTATTTACGTCTAGTTGTTATCTGATGTTGTTGCCAAAAATTAACAAAACCGGTTAATGTTTCACGGAGTTATTCAAAAAATAACAGTTTTACGTTTTTCATTGATACACAGTGTAGGCCCCCTACATGTAAGATTCTTCGCTTGAAGTGATCAAAACAGCTATACAATGGGAGTAAAAGTAGTTTTGGTTTATGAAGTGTTAAATTGCCTCATTATCCGGCCATGAGACCGCAATACGGATTTTGCCCATTCGTCTGTCCGTCCTCCTGTCTGTCTGTCCGTCTCGCACGAAAATAAAAGGCGTGAAAAAACCAGAGTGAGTGAAAGTGTCCGCAGGCCAACATTTTTTAGCTTAAACGGTCAAAGGTCCGAGTTACAAACAGCCGAAGCTGCTCAGCTCCAGAAGGGAAGCCGCATAATGTGTCGGCATTGGGCCAACATTATTTTTTGCTAGCTTTTTCTGCAGTGTCGTTGGCTGTATTTAGTATCTGTTGCGACAGACAGTTTTACACTGCATTAAACATCACGGCATGATAGACGCATCGACTTAACACGCCGTGTGCACCATCGCTCAAAATCGTTAATTTTGTGCGTTCCGATAAATACGCACTGCGCTTGGCCTATTGTTAATTAATCTGCATCTGCTATGATCGAGAAACTGTCTTCTCTGACGGCTGTTTACTGCAAACGAACAATTGTGCACTTTCGAACTCAATAACTTTGCCGAAAATTTGTGCTCTTAACTATCCACGAGACGTCTGTCTGTCTGGGGTGTCGGGTGTCTGTGCGGGCGATTGTCCGTTTCCCGTCTGTCTGTCCGTGTGTCCGTGACCGTCGGACGCCCTATCAAAATGGTGCAAGCTAGGATTACGAAATTTTTACTATAGCTGCTACAAAAACCCTAGTTTTTGCGACAAAATTTCGTGCTGCTGGAAGGAGATTCCCCTCGAACGAGGGCGCCAAAGACGGGTACTTTCTAAAAGTTTTTATTTTACCACTATTACCTCGACTTGCGTGAGATCGGTTACATATAGGCATATACTTGCTGTGTATCATAACAAGCACTGGCGACGAGCTTTTAAGGATATCAATATCGATGACTTTAAACTACTTTGGCAACCTAAAAAAGAATTTTAGTGAATTCTTTTGCGATTTTGGGCTACACATTTAAAAAATGCATTGCGCCGAAATGGCTGGAAACAGACCAAGACAAGCCGCGTATGGAATTTTCGGCACTAAACGTAAATTGTAGCAGTTTAACAGAAATCGCTCATTTTGTAGGGTACCCATAAGTGACGCTCCAGTACGAAGGATTGCTTAAACATAGAGGGCTGGAAGTTGAATTGCAAACATCTACGTTCAATGCTGAAAATTTCATTCGCAGGTTATTTTGGTCTATTTCCAGCCATTTCGGCGCAATTCACTTTTGAATTGTACGTTACAGCCGAATATCGCAAGAAAACGCCCACACCCACTCTTTCGGGAGTTCAAGCTCATTCAAGATCATCGATGTCGATAGCACTAAAAAAACTCGTCATTATGATAAGCAGCATGTATGTGCCTATCTGAAACCGTTTTCACGCTAAACGAGCCAATGGCGGTAAAAAGCATTTTAAGGGGGTACCCCTCTTTGACGTTCCCATGTGCAAGCTTCCTTGATTTTAAGAGGTCACAGGCGCCTCGTTCTCGTTTCAAGTAAGATACCAGAAATAGCCTATTGTCCAAAATGACGCTTTTGGTTCGTCCAAAATCACATTTCGTTCAGATTTTCGATTTTCGTCCAAATTTTGTCCATTTATTGAGATACTTAATTTACAAATAGACACATTCGGCATCTACTGACTATGGATCTCGCACAGACGCACAGACGGTGGAACAGCGCATCTCTTACAAGCTGGCCTTGCTGACGTTCAAAATACGACAGACGTCAGTGCCGGCGTACCCCAGTCAACACATCATGGCACACAGTGGAACTCGGTCACTGAGATCATCGGATGTTCTACTGCTCCATGTGCCCTTCAGGCAGACCGCCATCGACAAACGATCGTTCAGCTGCGCTGCACCAACAACCTGGAACTCTCTGCCTGCTTCTGTCATTAACTGTGACGCTCGCTCTGTATTTAAATCTTGGCTTAAAACTCACATAGGCCTATTTAATTTTGCATGCAGCTAACTGACCTGCTTTGCCAGCTCCTCTGAAGCTACGGCACTACGGGCTACGGCGCTATACAAATGTATTTTTATTTTTATTTTTTTTATTTATACCCCCGGTAGTAAAGATCCCGGGGGTTAAAAACTAAACTAAACGTTAAAAACTATTATTATTATTATTATTATTATTATTAGGAATGCAGCAGAGTGCCTAGAACCGAAATAATCTAGGGAGTTTAGCCAGTAGCTGTGCGAAAGCGCGGGGGCCAGCTCTTTGCTGTCTTCCGCTCCCTTTCGAGGGACGGTTTTCATAGCTGGGAACGCTTAGTTGCGTCTAAGGCGGCTTAGCTGTATTGACGTCATTGTAGGCTTGTAGCTGGGCAGTCGAAAGTTGCTGCGCAGTAGATTTTAGAGAGTCATGAGTTCTGAACGTTGAGAAGTACGTAGCTCGTCTGAGAGCCGTTACATAACTGTATAGTGAAGCTGTAAATGGTCGCTTTCGATTGATTCTATTCGGGCTGTGGAATCTGATAAATAAAGTCTGCTCGGAGTGTTTAATAAAGCTACCTCTCGCAGAGACCTTACCTCTCGTATAGACTTTACAGTCGCTGGTCCACAGTTATTAGGCCTACCAACACCCGCAGAAAGACGAGTAATCACACTCACACGGTAGTGTGAGTGTTGTAAGGACGACCTTCAAAGTATATGGGAAAATGCAAACTTTGACCCTCAGCCAACCAAAAACCCCTGAACCGATCGTCACCAAATTTTAATGGCATGATTACGTCATGGACGCCTACCACCAAACAAAATTTGGGCTCAATCCGCCAGGACGATGTGATGATATCAGTCCTCTAAAACAGCAAAAATCATTTGGGTAACCTTAGAT